>Ga0209125_1000069_pt1 | contig 174726 bp, 135 predicted proteins | sample BarGraIncub1131A_FD_184503 | JGI IMG/M metagenome (GOLD analysis project Ga0209125, IMG submission 184503) | Arctic peat soil microbial communities from Barrow, Alaska - Barrow Graham LP Incubations 11-31A (SPAdes) (version 2) | ecosystem: Environmental > Terrestrial > Soil > Wetlands > Peat... | reverse complement strand
GCGTCTGTTAGCATCGGGAATCAAATCCTCCATACTGGGAGCTTTTGTTCTTTTCTTTTTTTCCATGTCCAAAATTATTACTTTTTATTTGATTTATAATTTTGACACACTTTTTTGAACTGTCCCTCCGTTCCAACGGAACCTACAATACACTTGTCTTATGTATGATGAGGAATTGGTGAGACTTTCTTAGGGGTAGCCTGGGGGTAACAAGGGCTCCACCCCAGGCAACCCCCAGGCAACCCCCAGGCAAGCCCCTCGGAACAACGATCGGGTGACAGTGAAATAATTCAGTTATATCATCTTTTTGACGAAACTGTAACCTGCATTAATTAGACTTTGTTCAAACATTATTGTTCAAACATTGTTGCAATGATATAAAATCAATTAAATTTGTGTCAACAAATTAATACTTATCAAATGACTAAAATAAACGAGCCGCTAACGATAAAAGGCGTTACCATTAAAAATCGCATCGGCATGTCTCCCATGTGCCAGTATTCATCCGTGAATGGATTTGCTAACGACTGGCATTTTGTGCATTACGGAACCCGGGCAGTAGGTGGCACAGGTTTAATCATGGTGGAAGCAACAGCTGTTGTTCCCGAAGGCCGGATTACACCGTTTGATTTAGGATTGTGGAACGATACTCAAATCGTTGGACTGCAGAAAATAACCAATTTCATTCATCTGCACGGATCGGTAGCGGGCATACAGATTGCCCATGCCGGACGGAAAGCCTCGCACGATGTGCCATCAGCCGGTGGACATCAACTTCCATTATCGGATGGTGGCTGGCATACCGTTGCTCCTTCCCCGATAGCATTTGATCCGAGTGAAATCGTACCCGACGAACTTAATAAACAGGAAATAAATACGATTATTGAGCAATTTAAAGCCACAGCCTTACGTGCCAGGCAGGCCGGTTTTAAGGTGCTGGAAATACATGCTGCACATGGGTACCTGATTCATGAGTTCTACTCCCCCATCAGCAACCAACGTACGGATGAATATGGCGGAAGTTTCGAAAACAGAATACGGTTATTACTGGAAATAACTGCTGCCGTGCAAACCGTGTGGCCGGAGGAATATCCGTTGTTTGTACGTCTGTCCGCATCCGATTGGACAGAGGGTGGCTGGGATCTGAACGACACCATTGAACTAAGCAAGATATTGCACGAAAAAGGCGTTGACCTGATCGACTGTTCATCAGGAGGAAACATTATCTCTGCGAAGATACCACTTGCGCCAGGCTATCAGGTGCACTTCTCTGAAGAAATCCGTAAAACAGGCATCCTCACTTCATCGGTCGGACTGATTACCAAGACCGAACAAATATCTGAAATACTGGAAGATGGAAAATCTGATCTGATCTTCCTGGGAAGAGAACTGTTACGCAATCCATACTTCCCCCTGCAATCTGCTCTTGCATCGGGTGATGAAGTTGCCTGGCCAAAGCAATATACCAGGGCGAAGTAGGTTGATTGGTTGATTGGTTGATTGGTTGATTGGTTAATTGGTTAATTAGTTGATTGGTTAATTGGTTGATTGGTTAATTAGTTGATTGGTTGATTAGTTGATTAGTTGATTGGTTGTCCCGATAACTATAGGGAGGGTGATTCGCAATGTCTTTTATCTTTTGTCTTAAGTCTTACGATAAATAGTAAATCGCTTTTGCCAGTGACGGCTTCACTTTGAGTGAAGCCGTCACTTTATTCAGATAGTAAATAAAGTTGTTATTCCAATAGCAAAAAACTTCGATCCCATAACACGGAACACGGAACATTGAACACGGAACGTTTCCCCAAACTCTTCAAACCCTCCTTAGCGCATTCTCTATTATACATCGAATTAAATCTATATCCTGCTGACATGAAAAGTAGCACTGGTAAGGCTTCACTGTATCTGTACGTACATTGATTAATTTAATAAATTCAATTATTTTATGCTTATTTTAAAATATATATGGAATATGTCACAAAGTTAAAAAAGAGTTTGTACTTTTGGAGCGTGAATATAACCATTAACTATCTGAAAAATCATTCCTATGAAAAAGCTATCCTTACTATTGCTGCCTCTTATTCTTTTCTCATGTACTGAAAAAGAACAAACCATTACATTTTTAGATACAAGTGTGACACTCTTTTATGATGGAAGTAAGCAGCTTTCTGTCGTTTACAGTTCCGATGAATTAAAGTCGAAGACATACTTGTATACCTCCAGCGATTCAACCATTGTTTCTGTGTCGAAAACAGGATTAGTTAAAGGTGTATCTATTGGAACCGCAACAGTTAAAGTTGCTTCTACAGATGGCAAATACAGTGATGCATGTAGTCTTACGATTAGTCCAAAATCAACATTATACAATGAACCTTATACGGTTTTCGGCTCAACCATTTCTACCGTAAAATCAAAAGAAACCAGAAAAATTAATAGTGAAACAACAACTTCCCTGATTTATACGGACACTGACGCTGATGTACGATACATCCTGTATTCGTTTGGAAATGGCAAATTGACCGGATCATCCATATTATTGACTCAAACAACAAGTATTGCTACAGAAGTAACGACTTTTTTATTAGAACGATATCGGTACCTTGGATTTTCAAGTCCCTATTATATATTTACAGATCGAAAATCGGGAAATGGAATAGGGCTGACTGTTGATGTTAATTTAGGTCTGTGTGTCCTTTATATACCACCTACTTCAACAAGTTCTGTCCAAATGCAGAAACTACGAAACTCGATGAATCAAATTCCGACAATGAACAATTCGAATAAAGCTTTTTCAATTGAACTACAAAAAGCTATGTCCCCCGTCCTTCCAGATATCTCCTTAAAAAATAAGGAGAAAGTAATGCTTGTGGTTGGGTTCTGATAGCTATCGGGAGAAAAGGGTTGTTGGAGATAACAATTATTTGATTTTAAGAGTTTTGCGGATTACATCCCGATAGCTATCGGGACCTGATAATACAAGTGCTGGGATTTATAAATCCCAGCGACAGGCCAGCTCATTTGTACATCTGAATAAGTTGTATATCCGGCGAGACTGGTACATGTCAGATCATTTGTACATTTGATTAAGCTTTATATCCTGCTGGACGGACAAGAGGATGTTATCCGGCAGACGGGGTGACATCTGTGTAACGGATAAAACAAAAAAACCTTTATTCTCGGTTATTTTATACGACGACTAAAACTAAACAATGCATAATTGACAGATAAACCTTATAGAATTATGGATAATGAACTCAGGCCATTTTGGAATAGATTCTTCGATTTCAATTGGAAATTTTGACTCTTTCTAATTCTCATAGTATGTATCCCGAGATTTTACTTGGTATTGAATGCAAATGCTTCAGGAAATTATAGCTCTATCGGTTTAATAATGGCTATTTCGGCAATTGCACCATTCATTTTTTTATCTAAAAAGGGTCAGAGAAAAATTGGTATTACTAAACCTAAAAAATACAGCTGGATTTTAATTGCTTTTGTATGTGGACTGATTGCCAGTATCCTTCTTTACCTTTTAGGAAAAGGGCTATATGGAAATTCATTTGAAAACTGGTATCAGTATATTGGAAAATCTTACAACATTCCAACCGGTATTAGTGCTAACGACAAAAGCATTTTATTTGCAATCATGGCACTTACAGGAATGACTTTTAGTCCAATTGGTGAAGAATTGTTCTTTCGGGGTATAGTACATTCAAGTTTCGAAAAATCAATAGGAGAGAAAAAAGCATCAATTGTTGACAGTACGGCTTTTGCATTGACTCATATTTCACATTTTGGCTTGGTATTTATCTATAACAAGTGGACACTCTTTACGTTTCCAACAATAATCTGGGTTTCAAGTATGTTTTTAGTAAGTATATTATTTTTCAAATTCAGAAAAAAAAATGATTCAATAGTAGGTGCAATGATTTGTCATTCAGCGTTTAATTTAGGAATGATTTTCTGCATATTTTATTTAATGTGATTGGATGAAACAAAAGGGAAAAATCCGCCATCCTTCCGGATATCTCCATAAAAAATAAAGATTGGGTAATGCTTATGACTGGGTCCCGATAGCCATCGGAAGAAAAGGTTTATATAAGTTGCAATTATTTAAATATAAGGGTGTTGCGGATTACAAATCCTGATAATACAAGAGCTGGGATGACATATCCCAGCGACTAGCCAGCTCATTTATCCATTTGAATAAGTTTTATATCCGGCGGGACGGGGGAAAAATCAGTCACTTATGGATCGTCTAACAAATAAACATTTTGGGAGTTAACTACTGATGATTTGTATTTAGCAATCCAGATAACTGTCCGATATTGCAGCTGATTTACCTGGATAAGAAAGGAAACTTAAAAATAAAAAAGTAGATCTGACAGAAAAAATTCAACCCTTATAGTAACATGAAAGATAACTTAGTAATTGACAATTTAAAGGCAAAATTTGAAAACTGTATCCTGAGAAGACTCAATGAATCAGAAGAAGAAAGTGTTATCAACAATTTATCACGTTTTGATACCTTTGAAAATTATTCACTGGCACTTCTTACTGAGGCGGTAGAAATTAATAAAAATGGGAATAGTTCCTATTTACTCTTGTTAAATCTGCAGACTACCGTTAAAGGTGTACGGATTCCACAGAATGGAACAACTATTTCAGATTATGAGCTGATTGGTTTAGCTGTTTTGAAGAAAAAGTATGGTATGGTGTTGATTAAGCCGGAAACTATAGAAGATAAGATTAATGATTTATTTTCCCATGTTGATATCGATTTTGATTTTGATAAAGAATTCAGCAAAAAGTATTGTGTTATAGCAAATAATGAATCACTTTTCCGTAATCATATTTCAACCCAATTTATCGAAACAATAAGAGACGTAAATGGGTTAGAAATAGAAATGAATGATAATATTCTAATTGTTCGACTTAGAAAACAATTTACACCTGAAAACGGGGAAATTATTGCAAAATTTATATCCGGTATCAATAATGGACGTAATTAAATTGAAAAGAATAGTTTAAAAAAAGGAATCCCTTTCATAATACATAGACACTATTTTTATTAACAAAACTGATGTCATTACAACTCTGTCATTTTGGAGAGTAATATCCGGTGAGTAGGAGAACTGGACAGTATCAAAGTTTATTGATTATCTTAATTCATTCAATGCTCCACAAAGTAACCAATCTCAAACAAAGCCATAATGACAAAAAGATTTAATACAATAGTCAAAAGATTCCTCGTAATCAATATCATATTAATATTTATACTCTTTGTAATGATGAAATTTACTGGCTTTACAAGTAGATCTAATTTTGCATACTATGAGCCATATTCATGGAGTGAAATATTTATTCTATTTCCTAAAGTATTAATTTATTCATTAGTAATTTCATTCCTTATAAGTTTATACTTCATAAATATTGAAAGACAATTTATAAAAGCCGATAAGCTTAATCAAGATAAGTTGTCTGAAAAAGAAAAAAAAAGGGGGGAATAGTAAGAGAATTCTAAGTCATGGTAATTATAAATGTCGCATTTGTGGGTTTCACAATGATTATTTCCCTTGGGGAGAAGATGGGGAGAAACCTAATTTTGAACTTTGCCCCTGTTGTGGAGTCCAGTTTGGTAAAGAAGATGTTACTTTAGATTCAATACGAAAATACAGGCAAGAATGGATAAGAAAAGGGGGTAGTTGGTTTATAAAAAAAAATCGACCAGAGAATTGGGATATTAATGAACAAATGAAAAATATTCACGAGGATTTTAGATAATGTTGATAATTGTTAACGTCCCGTTCTTCCGGATATGTTCCTCATTAAATGAGAAAATGAGAATGCTTGTGGCTGTGATTTGCAATTACTAGTGCTCAGCGTTATGGAATTTGAAGTATTCTGCAATTATTAAATTATTCTACTAACCTAATATTTTATAATCGAACTAACCAAATTAGGATAATAACATGACATCGTCTCTTTTTCGTCCAAGTTTATTTAATGCAACACAGTGGATAGCATTAAATATACTTGGACGAAAAGGGGAGCGTGTTATTCATGGATCAACTAAGAAAAGGAGGTAAAATATGCAAAAATATTTATTCTTTATACTATTGTGTTTTGTAAACATAGTTTGTGTATATTCTCAGTTACAGTTAAAAAAAAACTCACATATTGAGTCTGGTATGTTTGTTTGTAGGGCTAATCAGTATTTAATTTATATGCAAGATGAACAACCTGAGTCTGAGATATCATCCAATACAATTAAAGTAGTAAATTTGGATAACAATGAGATTTTGGTACTTGACAAACAAATCAGAAACAAATGTGTTAATTTGTCTGATACAGCTATATTGTATAATAAAGAGTCAGATTTAATACTTTGGAATATAGAGAAGAAAAGAAAAATTGTTTACTACAAAACCAACAAAAACATGAGTGTTATTGGATTTGGTTATAATAAAAATGCTTCAACTTTGCTTCTGGTTCAAATGAACAACAAAACAAATGAACTATTTATTAAAGTATTGAATAGTAGAAAGCAAATCACCTTTTCTCAAAAGATAAAAGTTAATGAGATGGAGATGGAAGGAGTGACACCAGTTGTAGAGACTACAGGTAATTTCTTTGTTTTTAAGGTTCAAGACAAATTGTATACCATCGATAGTAGAAAACTAGAACATAAATTAATTTCAAACAAGTGTGATGGGTTTGCACTTAAAAATAATGAAGTAATATATTATAAATTTATTACTGATGAAAAAACAGAAGGATATGCTATTAACCTTATTACCGGAACGAATAAGAAAATAGATAATTCATTGAACGAAAAAATATATAATTGTGAAAAGTCGTTTTTATTCACAGCGAATATTGACAATGATCTTATTCCTACATATATTATCTGTAATAAACCTTATATGTGGGTAAATAATAAATGGAAAATTGTGTCGGAAGTATTTGTTTATAAAGACAATAGACTAATCGTAAAAATGCCTTTGAAAAGAGGTATAATAATGGATAATTATTTCCAATGGTAATTGCGATAATAACCCCGTCCTTTCGGATATGTCCTTCCTTAAATGAGAAAATGATAATGCCTGTGGCTGGGATTTGCAATCCCAGCCTTCTGTATTATAAGGATTTGCAATCCGATAACTACAAATATTAAAAAAACATTTATTATTTTTGCAAGGTTAAAATTCACAATAAAATGGATATCGCTATTATGAATGGTAAAGAAATAGTACAAAAACTTGGATTACTGGAACATCCTGAAGGTGGGTTTTATAAAGAAACTTACAGATCCACTCAGTCAATAGAAATTGATCGAAATAGAAGTAGAAATATAAGTACTGCCATTTATTTCCTCCTGGAAAATGATAATAAATCCTTATTTCATCGAATTCAATCGGATGAATTATGGTTTTTTCATCAGGGAGAATCATTAGAAATAGTATTTATAAAAGATGGGGTTCTAAACACAATTATCCTGGGAAATAGTTTTGAAAATGGAGAAGTGCTTCAAGCAATAATTCCGGCAAATACCTGGTTTGCTTCAGGAGTTACGGATTTAAAAGGATACTCATTAGTTAGTTGCACTGTAGCTCCCGGGTTTGACTTTGCAGATTTTGAACTGGCTAAGAGAGAAAATCTAATTCAGGAATTTCCTCATTTGAAAGAAACTATTAAAAAATTCACCAGGGAATGAAAACTTCAGCTAACATGGGGAAATGGTTAAGCGTTTAAAACGCATACTTAAAATAACAGTTCCGCGTTCTGCGTTTCGCGTTATGGTTTATGGGATTTTAGGACAGTGACGGCTTCACTTAAAGTGAAGCCGTCACTTTGTATATAATAACCTGACATCGTCGGAGACATGTCAGCGTTAAAAGGTAAACAAAAAACCTTATTTTCTATTTCACACAAATAGAAAATAAGGTTTTTGTTCCGGGATATGGTGATCGATGTTTTTTACCGATGGAAGAATTATTCTGTTTGCAGAATACCTATTAACCGAATCAACCAATTAACTAATTAACCAATTACTACTTATAAATAGCATTCAGGATATTTGCCAGTTGTATACCACCGCGGTAGAGCATTTCGTCGCGTTTGTCGGCAAAGAAGTACACGTAATGGTAGTTGCTGGTATCGGACATATCGTAGCTGTAGATTAGTTTTTGAACGGCATAGCCTGCTTCAACAGATTGAAGGATATTGCACTTTTTGATTTCTGCTTTACGGGGTTCAAACTTGTCCTGCAGGTACCGGCTGAATTCTGAGTAAGACATCTTTTCACTTTCAATCAGTGCACCATCCCACACGGAATGCAGGTTGGTCTTCCTACCAAACCAGTTGAAATCAACTTTATTTCCACCCTTATCATCCTTACGTCCCATATGCATGGGTTGGTGCAGGTCACCGATAAAATGAACAAGGAACTTCAAGGCTTCAGCATCATTCTTATCTCTTTTCAGGCGTGTAGTAAGTGTATCAATGGCAAAAAAGAGATGCTCACCTTCAGCCTTTGGATTTTTCATTAGTTTTAGAATACCGTCAGTCGTCATATTATCATCCAGATCCTGGTAGTGCCACTGGTAGCTGTATGCGTATTTATTATCACTGCGCACTTCATCAGCCCAGGTAGCATCGTACACAATGCCACGCTTACCAAGTACCTTATCCACTTGCAGGCGGGCTTTATCAGTCAGGTTATCATACGCAATATCCGCTACAATCCTGTGACCCATTGCATCGTAGGCGGAGAGAGAAAGGGTTAATCCTAATAAACAGAAAGTAAGAAGGTGTTTGTTGATTTTCATTTGCTAATATTTTATATTTGTTATTTCACTCAATTGTTCATTGCCCGGTTGAAGAATACTATCAGGAGCAAAGATAGAATATTTATTCAGAAAGAAAATAAAGATAGTATGAAGAGAACGATTTTTTGTGATAGTTAGACTTCAAAAAAACGAACAGGTTTAATCAGGCAATAGCAAATGATCAGAAGATTTAATCTTTTAGTCACACTCACACTTTAGCATAGTCGCACTCCCACTGCTTTAATAACTAACTTTATGCTAGCACAGAAAGTGGGAGGGCGACGAGTAAAGTGAGAGTGCAACTGTGAGCTAAGTATCTTTCACCTTTTAGTCGCACTCCCACTGCTCTATTAACTGACTATATGCTAGCACGGAAAGTGGGAGGGCGACTCGTAAAGCGAGGAGGGCGACAGGTAAAGTGGAAATGCGACTTAAGGAATTGTAACTGTTCTTTTTAGTACGAATAAAATCTTTTTAATATCTTTGCAAACAATTGATATGCACATGCTGCAAATAGAAAAACAATTGAATCCCGTAACCGAAAAATAAGCAATGCTTCCCATCCTGGATGAATACCATTTGTATTTGAAATTTGAAAAAGCATTATCAAACAATACGATAGAAGCGTATGAAAGCGATTTGTTGAAGTTGTCGGTCTATTTAGCAGATGCCCACATAGCATTGGAAGGCGCAAACAACGAAATATTACGTGATTTTATTATAGAAATCAGCAGTTTAGGCATTCACCCCCGCAGTCAGGCACGCATCTTATCGAGTATAAAATCATTTTATCATTTCCTGATTTATAAAAATCATACGACTGAAGATCCGACTGAATTGCTTGAAAGCCCAAAAATAGGGTTACGGCTTCCGGAGGTATTGTCGATAGAGGAAATTGATGCGATTGTGGCTGCCATTGATCTGTCGAAACCGGAAGGACAGCGCAACAAAGCCATCATAGAAGTACTTTATGGTTCTGGATTGCGTGTCTCCGAATTAATAGGGCTGCAACTATCTAAACTTTACCTGGAAGAAGGGTATATGCTGGTGGATGGGAAAGGCAGCAAACAACGCCTGGTACCTATGTCACCACAGGCATTGAAACAAATCGGGTTCTGGAAGACCGACCGGGATAAACTGACGATTAAGAAAGGGCATGAAGATATCCTGTTTCTAAACCGGAGAGGGTCGAAGCTAACACGGGCAATGATATTTACAATAGTAAAAGATCTGGCACTGCTGGCCGGTATACGGAAAAATGTGAGTCCGCATACATTCAGGCATTCATTTGCCACCCACTTGCTGGAAAACGGGGCTAACCTGAGAGCAATACAACAACTTCTGGGACACGAATCGATTACCACAACAGAGCTGTATACCCATATCGACGTACATTTTCTCAGGCAAACAGTATTGGATTGCCATCCGCTCTATCGCAGGAAAAAGGAACTGGCTGAAGAGAAAAAAACAGAACAGAAAGATTAAACATTAAACTTTTAACCGGAATTACCGCATTACGACCCTGAAAGGGACATAGATACGATGTATGAAAAGAAACTTCTACACAAGAGCAAAAGGACATATACGCATTGCTGACTTTAAAAGCATGCTGATGACTTTCCTTCTTTTATTTTTTCTGTTCCCCCTATCCCTGACAGCGCAGGAAACTGTAGTTGTCGGACAGGTGTTGAACAGCAAGGATAATAGTCCGATACCTTTTGTCAACATAACATTCAGAAATTCAAATACAGTCGTTCAGTCGAATGAAGAGGGATATTTCATCGTCCGTGACAACAACAAACATACCATCCTTGAATTTACCTCGATAGGGTTTACAAAACGTGAAATCAGGATAAAACCGGGTCAAAGCGTCGGGATACAGGTAGAAATGCAGGAGGGGAATACATTGCTTCAGGAAGTCTTTGTGATACCCGGATCAAACCCTGCCATAGAAATCATGAAGAAGGTACGCCTGCTGATCAGGGTCAATGATATCAGCCGTAAAACAGGATTCAAAGCAATAAGTACGGAACAGAACCTGGTCATGCTGAGCAAAGTCACCCAACGATCCATGAACAAACGAATCTTTGACCAGTTGAAAAAGGGAAACATATCAGGTTCCGATTCATCGATGGTGGTTCCACTCTACATGGCAGAAAAGAAATACCAGATCACATCAAAAGAAAAGAAAGAACTTTCGAATAAAATTTTCTCTTCGCCCAAAGAAGGAGAAAAGATACTGGAAAAGCTGGTAGGACAATTGGATACGGAATTGAATTTTTATGATCGTGTGGTCACTGTATTTGGAAAAAGCCTGATCAGCCCATTGTCGAATGTGGGAAATGCATTTTACGATTACTATCTGGCCGACAGTACCCGGACAACGCATGGAAAACAGTACGAAATACATTTCAGGAGCAAAAACAGGAAAAATTTAGCCTTTGATGGAAAACTCTGGATTGATTCGACCACCTACGGGTTAACACATATTGAAGCTGAGTTGCCCGAGCAGGCCAATATCAATTTCATTCATAACCTCCGGATAAGCCAGAAGTTTGTGCCTGTATCAACAAACCGCTGGATGCGTCAATCGGAAGTAATGGCCTTGAACATGTCGTATGCACTGCTTATAGACAGCCTGCACCCAAATCCGGAGATCTTTGTAAAGCGGAGTGCTACCTTTCGTTCAACCGATTCAAACATTCCACAAACCAACAGTTTTGCCGAAAGCAACTACAACGAGACTACCCTGGATGAAAAACTAAGCGATCTGAATAAAACTCCTCTATTGCGAACTGCCAAATGGATAGCAAATGTTGTTTTTACAGGGAGTATACCCGTAGGAATAATTGACGTAGGCAAAATTGAGCAGATTATACGCATAACCGATATAGAAGGATTGAGGTTGACCTTACCGTTTCATACCAATGAAAAATTATGGAAAAACATTTCACTGGGAGGCTTTGTGGGATATGGCTTTAAAAATGAGGTCATCAAATATTCAGCAACTGCCCAATACAAGTTCCAGGGAGAGAAACGAAGGATCCTTGGAATTGGTTATACCGATGATTACAGGCGGATAGATTACAACTACAACGATTACATGTATCGTGAAAATCCACTTGTTACCGGTGATGAGGATATATCCAGTTCAATTCTGGCATTTGAATCAGCAGGAAAAATAAGCGAACGCAACGAGTATTCATTGTCATTTGATAATGACTGGAACCGGGATATTGAAAGCAGTGTATACCTCCGATCCAACAGATTATTTGCAAACAAAGACCTGCCGCTGGCTATCGGGAATGTACCTGTGGCAAATTCCATGCTTCAGCAATCGGCAACAGTTTCCACCCGCTTTTCATTTAACGAAAGAACCTACGATAACCATATGCAACGGGTTTATATTTCCAATAATATGCCGGTAATATACAGCATAGTGGAAGCCGGAAAATACCAGCTTGGAAGTAAATCCGGTCAGTATGGGAAAATTATGGGCGCAATAAAACAGTTTATACGTTTTGAATACGGCCAGTTTAATTACAAGGCGGATGCCGGAATCATACTGGGGAATGTTCCGTATCCACTTCTTGGAATACCTCCGGGTAGTGAATCGGGTGGGTATGGCTTTTATTCATTCAACCTGATGGATTACATGGAATATGCATCGGATAAATATGTAAACCTCCATACCGAGTTGATGTTTAACGGACTGATTATGAATCAGATTCCGCTGATTAAAAGCCTTAACCTGCGCGAAATGGTTACCTGCAAAATGGCGTACGGCAGCTTAAGTGATTCACATAAACAGCAGGCTGATTATCCTGTCTTTATGAATACGTATTCAAAACCATATATGGAAGTGGGGGTAGGATTAACCAATATCCTGCATATATTCACGCTTCAATCCGTATGGAGGCTTACTGATTTGAATCATCCGGGAGTAAGTCCCTGGGGACTTTTGGGATGTTTAAATCTGAGTTTCTAAAGAGAAATAGCGAATAAAGGATATAAACACACTCAAAACGGAATTATTCGAACATTAATGATTTGTTCAATCTATAATTTTAATTACTTATTCTATCTTTGTTGTCAAATTATAAACACACATAATTTAAAATAACTGAAATATGGAAACAACTGATTTACAAATAGCCATTATTGGTGCTGGAAATATGGGAGGAGCCATTGCCCGCGGATTATCAAAGGGAAAGCTTATTCAATCGAAAAACATACGGGTAAGTGATGTATCACAGGCAAACCTGGATGCATTAAAAGCTTTTGCCCCTGAATTAACCATAAGTAATTCGAACAGGGATATAATAAAAGATGCCAATATCGTTATTTTGGCAGTAAAACCCTGGTTGGTTGAAAGCATTGCTGAGGAACTGGAAAACAAATTCGACTACAAAAAACAGATTGTTGTTTCAATAGCTGCCGGAGTAGAATTCGAACAACTGACTACCTTTTTCAATACCGATGCAACAATATTCCGCATTATTCCAAATACGGCCATAGATGTTCAACAAAGCGTTTCGACCATTGCGTCATTCAATGCAACCAGCGAACAGGAACAATTAATTGTGGATATATTTGCTGAATTGGGAAAAACATTTCTTGTCCCTGAAAGCCAGTTGAATGCCTTTATGTCACTTTCGTCATGCGGGATAGCCTATGCTTTCCGCTACATACGTGCAGCCACCGAAGGAGGTGTTGAAATGGGAATATACCCCAACATTGCCAAACAGGTAGTGATCCAGACGTTACGGGGTGCTATAGAATTACTTGAAGCCAACGGAACACATCCTGAAGTTGAAATTGATAAAGTAACCACTGCCGGAGGTACTACCATCAAAGGACTGAACGAAATGGAAGCACAGGGATTTACAAACGCTGTAATCAAAGGATTGAAGGCATCGCATATAAAATAAGGGACTGAATAAAAAAGATTGAATAGAAGAGTACATACTTTTTTACAGAATTGCTATGCATTCTGTTTAACGGTTGATTTGGACCCATTTCAATCCTGTAATTGATATACAGAACAACAAAAGGTTTTTAATAAAGAAAAGTATTACTTTTTATACAATTAAACCAGCAATATGAACACACAAATTAAACAAATTGCCGAACGACTTCACGGACTTCGTGAAGCGCTTGAATTAACTACCGAAATGGTAGCTACGAAATGCGGGATAAGCAAGTCGGATTACGAAAAATACGAATCAGGAAATCATGACATTCCTATGAGTTTTATATGCGATTTGGCACAAACATTTGGTGTTGAAACAACTGCATTAATCTCAGGCAATGACCCGCATTCGCTGGCCTTCTCAGTTACCCGCAAGGGAACGGGTACTAGCATTGAACGTACCAGCGTTTATAAATACCAGTCGCTTGCCCACGGTTTCAGGTCTGCCAGCGCAGAGCCTTTTGAAGTGACTGTTGAACCTTCCGATAAACCAATCCATCTGAACTCACATACCGGACAGGAATTCAATTATATCCTTGAAGGGATCATGAACATTCAAATAGCAGGAAATGATATTGTCCTGCATGAAGGAGACAGCATTTATTTTGATTCTTCAAAGCCACATGGAATGAAAGCTATGAATGGAAAGAAGGTAAAGTTTCTGGCTGTAATCATATAAAAATTATATCCATTTATCCCTTTATCGGGACTTTTACCCCAAATAGATAGTTTTTAACCCTGTTTTTTGTCTTATTTAAGCTTTTAAACTTACTTTGCACCGCAAAATAAAACTGCTTTAAACAAAAATAATATTTATGTTAGAAAAGTTCCTTCAACAAACCGAATTCAAAGACTTTGAAGACTTCAAAGCAAATTACAAACTTATTGTCCCTGATAATTTCAATTTTGGCTATGACATCGTGGATGCATGGGCTGCCAAAGAACCGAATAAAAAAGCATTGCTTTGGACGAACGATCAGGGTGAATGTCGTGAATTTACGTTCAGTGATATGAAGAAATACACCGACCAGACGGCATCGTATTTTCAAAGCCTTGGAATTAAAAAGGGAGATATTGTAATGGCCATCCTGAAAAGGCGGTATGAATTCTGGTTTACCATTGTTGCATTGCATAAAATAGGTGCTATTATTATTCCTGCAACCCATTTACTGACTAAAAAAGACCTTATTTACCGCAACAATGCTGCAGATATCAAAGCTATCATTGCTGTTGGAGAGGAACCTATAATTACCCACATTAACGATGCTATGCCTGAATCACCAAGTGTAGAAATGTTGATTTCCGTGGGGCATATCATTCCCGATGGATGGCTTGATTTCCACAAAGGGATTGATAATGCAGCACCTTTCACTCCGATACACCATGTAAATGAGAACGAAGATCCTCTGATTATCAGCTTTACTTCGGGAACTACCGGGAATGCAAAAATGGTATTGCTGGATTGCGTATACCCGTTGGCTCACATCATTACAGCAAAATACTGGCATAACCTGCATGAAGACAGCCTGCACCTTACCATTGCTGACACCGGCTGGCTTAAAGCTGTCTGGGGAAAACTCTACGGACAATGGATCGTGGGAGCTTGCGTCTTTGTATATGACCATGAAAAATTTACTCCGGCGGCCATGCTGGAAATGATTCAAAAGTACCACATTACTTCCCTTTGTGCCCCTCCTACTATTTTCCGTTTCTTAATACGTGAAGATCTTACCCATTATGATTTATCATCACTGGAATATTGCACCATTGCGGGAGAGGCATTGAACCCGGCAGTATATGAACAGTTTTTACAACTTACCGGTATTAAACTCAAAGAAGGTTATGGACAGAGTGAAACAACCCTTTCGCTCTTCACATCACCCTGGGTGGAACCTAAACCGGGTTCCATGGGATTGATCAATCCACATTATGATGTTGACTTGCTGACACCGGAAGGTCGTAAGGCTGAAGTTGGCGAACAGGGACAGATTGTAATCCGTACTGATAAACATTATCCTGTAGGTCTTTTCAAAGGCTATTACCGCAACGAAGTACTTACGAAAGAAGCATGGCATGATGATGTCTACTATACAGGTGACGTTGCTTGGCGTGACGAGGATGGTTATTTCTGGTTTGTAGGACGTGCTGATGATGTCATCAAAAGTTCAGGATACCGCATTGGCCCCTTCGAAGTGGAAAGCGCTTTAATGACCCATCCTGCTGTGGTGGAATGTGCTATTACCGGTGTGCCGGATGAAATCAGGGGACAAGTGGTAAAAGCAACCATTATCCTGTCAAAGGAATATAAAGCCCTTGCCGGTGAAAAACTGATAAAAGAAATTCAGGAACACGTTAAGAGTGTAACTGCGCCCTATAAATACCCAAGAATCATAGAATTTGTTGAAGAATTGCCTAAAACCATCAGTGGTAAAATTCGTAGAACAGAGATTCGTGAGAAAGACAAAAACAATTTATAATTTAAAAATTAGATGAATATTATCAATCTATCGGATAACAATTCCGTATTAAAGCATTATTTAAAGGAAATCCGTTCAGTAAAAATTCAAAAAGACTCCATGCGTTTTCGCAGGAATATGGAGCGGATAGGCGAAATAATGGCATATGAAATCAGTAAAAAATTGCGATATAAAGCAGAGGATGTAAAGACACCACTCGGTATAGCAAATATCGAAGTGATTGATGAAAAAATTGTTATTGCAACCATACTGCGTGCAGGGTTACCCTTTCATACAGGTTTCCTGAATTATTTTGATGGAGCAGAAAATGCCTTTGTATCTGCGTATCGCAAATACAAAGATGCCTTGAAATTTGATATCTTTATTGAATATATAGCTTCCCCCAACCTGGATGGGAAAACACTGATTATTACTGATCCGATGCTTGCCACCGGAGGCTCTATGGAACTGGCATACGGTGCATTGCTCACCAAAGGTAAACCGGCGCATATTCATATTGCAACAGTCATTTCAAGTCAGGTAGCCATTGATTATATATCATCCCATTTCCCTGACGTAAAAACCACGGTTTGGGCTGCTGCCATTGATCCTGAATTGAATGATCATTCCTATATCATACCGGGCCTTGGCGATGCAGGTGATCTGGCATATGGGGAGAAACTGTAACTCTTAAACAAAAAACTTCATTTAATCAAAAAGACTTCGTTGCAGAGTGCAATGAAGTTTTTTTGCTTTACGCTATTCAGAGAAACCTAAAGGCTATTTTTTATAGTACTTCATAGCCTCGGGCAATAATTCTTTTAGTTTAGCAATTCGGTTTGCATCCGAAGGGTGTGTGCTCATAAATTCAATGGGTACATTGCCTGAGCTGGCAGACATACGTTCCCAGAAAGAAATTGCTTCTGTTGGATTATACCCTGCCATAGCCATAAAGATCAACCCCAGTTGGTCAGCCGCATATTCATGTTTGCGTGAATAGGGTAAGATGACTCCGTATTGTGTCCATAATCCATAAATTGTACTTATGGTTGATTTAGTAGCTGCGGCTTTATTGGCAAGCAGCACATCACTTAATGAAGAGCCATATTGCACCAGCATTTGCTGGCTTATGCGTTCGTTACTATGCTTGGCAACGGCATGGGCAATTTCATGTCCCAATACAACGGCTAACCCAAGTTCATTTTGAGTGACTGGCAATATTCCTTCAAACACTACCACTTTGCCTCCCGGCATACAAAATGCATTCTTTGTAGTATCCTTCACCAGATTAAATTCCCAGGCATACGATGCTACATCTGCCGACATCCCATTGGCGTTCAAATACGCTTCAACAGCCGTTGAAATTTTATTCCCTACCTTTTTTACCAATGCAGTATTTACTTTGTCTTTCGAAGCAGGTACAGAGTCTATGAATTGTTTGTAACTCTGTAAACTGGAAGTAAGAACATCTGAATTTGAAACTAAGAGCAACTGTTTCCGCCCTGTAAGCAATTCAGTTGAACAGGACACTAAAATGCAGGTAATGAATGTAAAACAGACTATTTTTTTCATAAACTATTATTTTTTTAATGTGATATTTAATATTCTAAATTAAAAAAATTATCTTTGCATAATTCATATTTCACCCTACATAAAAACGATTTACAGCATATTTTTGTTTTAATAACCATATCATTTGTTTCTAATTTTTCTTATTGATTATTTAATTTTTAAATATGAAAATCAAAAAATTTCTGCGTACATATTGGAAATCCATACTTATAATATCCGGTATCCTATATTTGTCTTTTGCTCCACCCTCTGAATTCAAAGGAATTCCAACTTTCGAAAACGAAGATAAACTTGTTCATATCATCATGTATGGCGGTTTAACCTGTGTTTTGATTTTTGATTTCCGTCAATATGCCAAAAACAATCCATTGTCTTCGTTGGCATTTATCTTAATCTGTCTTTTAACTCCTGTAATTCTTGGTGGCGTGGTTGAAATATTACAACCAATGTATTTTGCCCCACGGACTGCTGAATGGTTTGATTGGTTTAGTGACATTACAGGTGTACTCCTTGGTTGGTTAGCAATGAAACTAGTTGTATTTAAATTGTTTAAGCTAAAATAATCCGTTTTCAGGATATATTTTGTGAAATTATGTGTCTGTTATGGTTATGAGCTATGAATGACGAAAATCTGAAATATAAAATTGGGATTACACTTGTAAAAGGCATTGGTAGCAATCTGGCTAAAAATCTGATTGCTTACATTGGCAGTGTGGAAGGAGTGTTCAAAGAAAAGCATCAAAACTTAGCTAAAATTCCCGGAATAGGTGAAATTGTTTCAAAGCAGATTGCTTCAGAGGTTAATTCTATGGAGGCATTAAATCGTGCCGAAAAGGAAATTGAATTTATTACGAAAAACAACATACAGACTTACTATTATACCGACCGTGACTATCCTTTTCGGTTGAAAGAATGCCCTGATTCACCTCTGTTGATCTATTCAAAAGGAAATTGCAACCTGAATAACGGTAAATTTATAGGGATTGTTGGTACAAGGAATGCAACGGAAGCCGGAAAAGAGAATTGCAAAAAATTAATTGCTGATCTGTCAAATGCTCTGCCGAATGCAATTATTGTCAGCGGACTGGCTTATGGAGTAGATATTTGTGCTCATAAAACAGCCCTTGATGTTGGCTTACCTACCATCGGGGTTATCGGTCATGGGTTGGATCGTATTTATCCGGATGTGCATCGTCCAACTGCAGTTAAAATGGTTCAGGAAGGTGCCTTATTGACAGAATACTTAAGTCAGACAAATCCTGACAAACAAAATTTCGTACAGCGTAACCGTATCATAGCGGGGCTGAGTGATGCCATTGTGGTGGTTGAATCCGGAATCAAGGGAGGTGCACTGATTACAGCCGAAATTGCCAATGATTATAACCGGGATGTATTTGCATTCCCCGGCAGGGTCAGTGATGAATGGTCAAAAGGGTGCAATGCATTGATTAAAAATAATAAAGCGTCACTGATAGAATCGGCTGATGATATCCTGCGGTTTATGAGTTGGGAGAAACAGGACATCAATGCAAAACCAACCGTTCAAACAGCCCTGTTTCGGGATCTGTCAAACGAAGAACAGGGAATTGTTTCGATCTTAAGACAAAATCAGGAAGGCATTCAGTTTAACGAACTGGCCATTCAACTTGAAAAACCCATCAGCAAAATATCATCTCTTTTGCTCGAAATGGAATTTAAAGGGTTGGTGAGATGTTTTCCCGGGAACTTGTACAAGATCGTTAAGTAGGCATTCTGGTTAATTGAGTTGAATAAGTTGATTGAGTTGATTGAGTAAATTGGTTGTCCCGATAGCTATTGGGAGGTTGATTAAGGGAAAATAGGATAAATAGGGATTTGGAAGTATAATCAGTATCATTGTACAGGAATCTATACACTGATATTTTACAAATAGTTAATGGAATTATGTATAGCAAAGAAGAATTAAAGCAATTGAAAAAAGAGTTTTGGGAGGGATTTGGAATTTATTGTAGCCACGTACCTGCTTTGAAACGCCGTAAAAGCAAGTTTATGCTATACAATACCAAAATGAAAGGGGTGGAATTAAAGTTTGATGCTACCCGTAAAGGGGCATCTGTAATACTTGAAGTAAATCTTACAAATGCAAAGCAACGATTAGAAAAATACGAACAATTTGCACTTCATAAAGCTACAATAGAGAAACAATTTCCTCTTGGTTTGATATGGGATTCAGCGTACATTAGAGAATGCGGTACTGAAGTCAGCAGGATTTATACCGAGAAAAATGACATTGACATTCACCGCCGTATTCAGTGGATGGAATTCTACCAGTTTATGTCTACCGAAATGTTGAAGCTGGAAAAGGCCTTTAAACTGGTGAAAGAAGCTATTGAATAAAATAACCGGGTACAGATGCGGGTTTTAAACAATGGTCATAATAGTTTGCCGCATGTTGAACATAACGTATGTATTTTTTAAATTGGAAAAGGGGAATGATAAAAGAGTACATCTTCCCATTTCTGTTCAATTTAACTCCAACCTCTTTTCCTTGTTTCAACTCCTGAAACTTCGTATTTTATTTTACAGGACCTGCCATTTCGATTAGTATTTTACAATAAGCAGCTGCTTTTTTATATAAGGATCCGCTTTTGGCATATGCCAAAAGCGGATTCTTTGTATACTGAAATTTGCAGAATACTGATTTTAGGGCAACATCCTGTTTTCTAACACCGTCTCCAGTTTCTTCTTCAGTTCTGTAACATCTCTTTTATACCTGTTTTATCGTAAAACGGATATAAAACAGACCTAAAAGATGTACCAGTGGTTCTTTTATTATTTCATGTTTTACGGAAAATAATGGCTTTTGAGATCAGTTAAACCATGCCCGGAAATTTAATAAGGAGTAAATGTGACGTTTAATTGTTCCAAATGCATTATTGGATTCTGTCTTTTATATTTCCGTATTTTTACTCCGGTTATTTATTAAAATCTAACCTGTATTTTTATTAATTTACTCAAATAAATCCAATTGAAATCCTGAATTATTTTTTATAATCTTCAAAAACCTCCTTTCCTTGAATCACTCCCATAATTTTGTGTATTTCTGTATCAACTTATTAATTTTGGTTTGTGCTTAAAATCAATCACCTTTTGTGTTGATAAAACAAGGAATTTTTAGTAGTTTTGCATCCCATAAACAAATGTAAAACGGAATATGGAAAAAAAGCAAATCAAAAGAGCGTTAGTTTCTGTTTATCATAAAGATAAACTCGATATCATTATACAAAAACTATACTCCGAAGGGGTTGAATTTATCTCTACAGGAGGAACCCAATCCTTTATTGAATCACTTAATATCCCATGCCAAGCTGTTGAGGACCTAACCGGTTATCCGTCTATATTGGGTGGTCGTGTAAAAACACTTCATCCCAAAGTGTTTGGAGGCATACTTACCCGTCGCGATAATTCCCAGGATAATGAGCAAATTGAAACTTATAATATCCCGGAAATAGACCTGGTCATCGTTGATTTATATCCATTCGAAGCCACCGTGGCTGCCGGAGCAGATGAACCCACTACAATCGAAAAAATTGATATCGGAGGTATTTCATTAATCCGTGCTGCTGCCAAGAACTACACTGATGTAGTTATCGTAGCTTCACAAGACCAATACGAACCTTTCCTTGAAATTATCACTGCCAATGGTGCACAAACTTCGGTGGAAGAACGCCGTTGGTTCGCCAAAGAGGCATTTGCTGTATCATCACATTATGACTCCGCAATCTTCAATTATTTTGATGGTCCGGAAGAAAGTGCATTCCGTTACAGTGAAAACAACTCAAAAGTGTTGCGTTACGGCGAAAACCCTCATCAACGAGGTTTCTTCTTTGGTAAATTTGAAGATTTATTTGAACAAGTTCAGGGAAGAGAGATTTCATATAACAACCTGCTTGACATTGATGCATCCATTAATCTGATCAACGATTTCGAAGATATCACTTTTGCCATCCTGAAACATAACAATGCTTGCGGTATAGCTTCCCGTCCGGTTTTGGTAGATGCCTGGAAAGCAGCATTAGCAGGTGATCCAATTTCTGCCTTTGGAGGTGTCTTAATTACCAATGCAGTAATTGATAAAGCTACTGCCGAGGAAATGAACAAAATCTTCTTTGAAGTAGTCATAGCACCTGATTATGACCTGGATGCAATTCAAATTCTTAGTCAAAAGAAAAACAGAATCATTCTGATCATTAAAGAAACCAAGGTGAAACCTCAACAGTTCCGTTCGTTGCTTAACGGTGTGTTGTTGCAGGACAAAGATACTCATACTGAAACAGCCGACGATTTTAAGGTAGTGACGGATAAAGCTCCTACGACCGAGGAAATTGAAGATTTGCTTTTCGCGAATAAAATTGTAAAGCACACCAAATCTAATGCGATTGTGTTTGCTAAAAACAAACAAATGTGTGCAAGTGGTGTAGGTCAGACTTCACGTGTTGATGCGTTGAGACAGGCCATAGATAAAGCTGAAGCATTTAAATTTGATTTGAAAGGAGCTGTTATGGCTTCCGATGCTTTCTTCCCTTTCCCCGACTGCGTGCAAATTGCCTCAGAAGCAGGCATAACAGCTGTCGTTCAACCGGGCGGTTCCATCAACGATAAACTTTCAATAGAATCGTGCAATGAAAACGGTGTTTCCATGGTTACTACCGGATATCGCCATTTCAAACACTAATTTTTAGTAACAATATACCGGGGAACAATTTTATAGCAGTATGCCGGAGGAAATTGATAGTAGACAATAAAATAAACTGAAATAATTAAAGAAAATGGGACTATTTTCATTTACACAAGAAATAGCTATTGACTTGGGAACTGCCAACACGATTATCATTCACAATGATAAGATTGTTGTGGATGAGCCGTCAGTAGTAGCGTTGGACAAACGTACCGACAAACTGATTGCAATTGGTGAGAAAGCACGCCAAATGGTTGGAAAAGAAAACGAAGGTATTCGCACCGTTCGTCCATTGCGTGATGGAGTGATTGCTGATTTTTATGCTGCCGAATTAATGATCCGCGGTATGATTAAGATGATACCAACCAAAAATCACCTGTTCTCCCCTACCCTTAAAATGGTTGTTTGTATTCCTTCGGGAAGTACTGAAGTGGAAATACGTGCTGTGCGTGACTCCTCTGAACATGCAGGTGGTCGTGAAGTGTACATGATATACGAACCAATGGCAGCAGCTATCGGTATTGGTATTGATGTTGAAGCACCCAACGGGTGTATGATTGTTGATATCGGCGGTGGTACTACCGAGATTGCCGTTATCTCACTGGGTGGTATTGTTTCAAATAAATCCATTCGAATTGCAGGCGATGACCTCACATTGGACATTGTTGAATATATGGGACGTATGCATAATATCAAAGTGGGCGAACGTACTGCTGAAATGATAAAAATCAATGTAGGTGCTGCATTAACCGATCTGGAAGATGCTCCCGAGGATTATATTGTTCATGGACCTAACCGCATGACAGCTCTGCCTATGCAGGTTCCGGTTTCCTATCAGGAAATTGCACACTGCCTGGAAAAATCAATTTCTAAGATTGAAGCTGCTATCCTGAGTGCATTGGAACAAACCCCTCCTGAATTGTATGCTGATATTGTTCAACGTGGTATTTATTTAGCCGGTGGTGGAGCATTATTACGCGGATTGGACAAACGATTGACTGATAAGCTGAACATACAGTTTCACATTGCTGAAGATCCCTTGAGGGCTGTAGCACGTGGAACAGGTATTGCACTGAAAAACGTAGATAAATTCTCGTTCCTTATCCGATAAGACTATATGGAATTTTCGATAAACACATGCATTGATGTGTTTATCGAAAATTTTTGTTCTATAAACTTCTATTCCCCTGAGCGGTTACGCCAATAATGAAGAATCTCATCAATTTTTTTATTCAATATAGTGTTGTGTTTTTATTTCTACTTCTAGAAATAATCTCCTTTACATTGATTGTAAAAAATCAGGAGTATCAAAAAAGTGTGTTTCTGTCATCAAGCAATTCCATGGTTTCGGGTATGTACGAGTGGAGCAATTCAGTAGTTGAATTCTTTAAACTACGGGCGGCTAATGATAATCTCTCGGAAGAAAATACTACACTTAAGAACCAGATCATCAACTTACAGAACAAGTTGTCGACATTAAAACCTGAAGCATCTGACTCGGTACATTTCCGTATTCCTCCTGAAATGGAATATCAGTTTATTTCTGCCAAGGTAATCAACAGCTCAACCAATAAACTGCAAAACTACATTACCCTGAATAAAGGGGCTATTGATGGCATCAAAATTGATATGGGTGTTATCAGCGATGAAGGCGTTGTGGGGATTGTAAAAACTGTTTCAAAACGCTTTTCAGTAGTTATCCCGATATTAAACCCGAAGATTGAAATAAGCAGCAAGTTCAAAAGGAACAATTATAGCGGCGGACTCCTATGGTCGGGTGAAGATTACCGATATGCGAACCTGACGGATATTGCACGTCACGTAGAACTTACATTGGGTGATACAATTATAACGAGCGGGTTGACCAGTGCATTCCCAGAAGGCATACCGGTGGGTTATATTGAAGATTTTAAAATAAAGGAAAGCGATGCCTACTATAGAATAAAAGTAAAACTGGCGGTAAATTTCCGTACGCTTTCGCATGTTAAGGTAATTAATTATCTGAATTTCCAGGAACAAAAAGACCTGGAGAAAAAATCGGAAGAATAATATAAATAAAAAAGATGCCTACCGTACTTCAAAATATATTCCGTTTTGTATTATTGGTGCTTTTCCAGGTACTGGTGCTGAATAATATCCAGTTTTTAGGATATATCAACCCATACCTGTATATTTTGTTTATTCTGGCTCTTCCTGTCCAACTGCCACGATGGTTTCTACTCATACTGGCTTTTGTCCTCGGCCTTACCATCGATGCTTTTTCAAATACAATAGGCATGCACGCTTTTGCTACCGTATTTGTTGCTTTTTTTCGTGAAGGAATTATAAAGTTGTTTACCAATATAGAAGAAGGGAATAATCCTACGCCTTCTTTTCATACCTTTGGAGTAAGTGCATATATCAAATATGTTGTACTCATGGTTATCATTCACCACACAACATTATTCATTCTTGAGGCTTTTTCCTTTTCCAATTTTTGGATTATGTTAGCCAAGATCATTCTCAGCTCTTTTGTAACAATACTGTTGATTCTGGGAATACAATCGATTAAAACAAAATAAACTATGATAAATGATACGCTTCAAAACAGAAGATATGTGATTTCAATCATCATGTCAGCTGTCATTGTTGTGTATATTCTGAGGTTGTTCACAATCCAGATTATCGAGACAAAATATAAAAACGGTGCAGATAGCAATGCTTTCCTGAAGAAAACACAATTCCCTCCCCGCGGACTTATTTACGACCGGAAACACACCTTGCTGGTTTATAACAAGCCGGCCTATGACATTGCATTGATCATGCGCGAAATACGTGATCTGGACACCATCTCCTTCTGCAAAGCCCTGAATATCGATAAGCTATCCTTTATAAACCGGATTGCTGAAATCAAAGATCGTAAAAAGAATCCGGGATATTCCTCGTATACCCCTCAACTTTTTATGACCCAACTGGGCATAGAAGACATAGCTACCATCCAACAATCGATGTACAAGTATCCGGGGTTCTACATTCAAAACCGTACACTGCGTGAATATGCATTCCCTTATGCCGCACATGTATTGGGGAATATCGGTGAAGTATCACAAAAGAAACTTGATAACGACGATTATTACAAGCAAGGTGATTATGCCGGACGTGATGGGGTGGAATATACCTACGAGGAACAGCTACGCGGTGAAAAAGGGGTGGAGATATTACTTCGTGATGCCAAAGGAAGAATCAAAGGCAAGTATGAGAACGGAAAAGAAGACATTGCTCCCAAGGCAGGTGAAAATCTGACTCTCTCACTTGATGCACAGCTCCAGATTTTAGGCGAAAAACTTATGGAAGGCAAAGTAGGTAGCATTGTAGCCATTGAACCTTCGACCGGTGAAATATTGGCCATGGTTTCCAATCCAACATTCAATCCTTCCCTGCTGGTTGGTCGTCAACGTTCTAAGAACTATGTCCAACTGTTGCATGATCCTACACTACCATTGATTAACCGGGCTACTCAAGCGCAATACTCTCCGGGGTCAGCATTTAAGACCCTCGAGGCATTGGTCCTGCAACAAATGGGAGGAATCAATGAAAGTACCATGTTCCCGTGTAACGGTCCCCAATCCACCCCCATTAAATGTACTCACCACCACGGTTCACCGGTAAGCCTGCTCAGTGCCATTGAACAAAGCTGCAACCCTTATTTCTGGAATGCATTTCGTGTTACGCTCGAAAAAGATGGATATGGAAAACGAAATATCTTTTTCAGAAATACATATGATGAGTGGGTTGACCGGATTAAAAGTTTCGGCCTGGGTGAAAAGTTCAAGGATGGAGATATTTATGAACAGTCAAGGGGGAATATCCCGACACAAAAATTCTATAACAGGGTCTACAGAGCCGATAATGGCTGGCGTGCCATCACCATTCGTTCCAATTCTATCGGACAAGGGGAGGTGCTTGCTACACCACTTCAGATGGCAAACACCATGGCTGCTATTGCCAACGAAGGATATTACATTACTCCTCACCTGAACAAGTGTGACTCCATGTTGAAAAAGATTCACAGGTGTAAAGTCGATAAAAAGTATTTCCCGATTGTTTTTGAAGGAATGGCACGTGTATTTGAATCGGGTACAGCACGTTCTTCCCGAATTGAAGGACTGGAAATGTGTGGAAAAACTGGTACTGCCGATAACAGTCATGGTAAACCCCATTCTATTTTTGTAGGATTTGCTCCAAGGGTAAATCCAAAGATAGCTATTGCAGTGGTGGTTGAGAATGCAGGTTTCGGATCTGAATTTGCAGCACCAATCTTCAGCTTGCTGGTGGAACAATACCTCAAAGGTAAAGTAACACGCGCTGAACTGCAGGAACGTGTAACAAAAATTGTAACCAACAACAATGTACAAGAACGTTAGTATAAAATATGCACTGGACTGGACAACGATATTTTATTACGTTGTTCTGGTTCTTATGGGTTGGGTCAGCATTTACGGTGCCAGCTACAACTTCGATCAGGCAAGCATCTTTGATTTCAGTCAACGTGCCGGTAAGCAGTTTCTTTGGATACTCACGGCATTTGCCATTGGCGGGATATTGCTGCTTATCGATTCAAAGATGTACAACATATTCGCCTATTTCATCTATGTAGGCGCTGTATTATTATTGATTATCACCATTTTTGTGGCGCACGACATTAAAGGTTCCCGTTCGTGGCTGGTGCTTGGACCCATCAGTTTTCAACCGGCTGAATTAGCAAAAATGGCTACTGCTCTGGCACTTGCTAAGTTCATGAGTGCCTATAACTACAAACTCAAGACGTGGAAAGATTTAATCCCGTTGGGGCTCATTATCTTCGTACCGTTTGCATTGATTGTCCTGCAAAACGAAACAGGTACCGCTCTGGTATATATTGCCTTTCTGCTTATGCTCTACCGGGAAGGGATGAATGGCATTGTACTGCTGATAGTTACTTTTGCTGTTGCACTCTTTATTACCATCATTAAGTTAAGCATCGTACCCATTCAGATCGATCATGGTACCCTTGGAATGGTCCTTGGAATGGGTCTTATCATGTTGGTGCAGTTTATTTATGCCATTTATTTTGCCCGTAACCGTCAGGAAGCTTTTATACTGCTGGTTGGAACAGTGGTAGTTGTCATCACTTCGTATGTACTGAACATTTGGTATTATGTAAATTACAACTATGTAGCTATATTTTGCGTGCTTTCATCCTGTATATACTGGATGTTCATCGAACTTTTCTACCGATACCGCAAATACTGGTTTCTGGTGTTCTTTTCATTTGGATCCGTATTATTTGGCATATCAGCTGACTATTTGTTTACGAAGGTGCTTGAAGATCACCAACAGATACGTATCAAGGTATTGCTCAATATGGAAGACGCCCCGCTGGGAGCAGGCTATAACGTGAATCAATCAAAAATAGCCATTGGTTCAGGAGGTTTCTTCGGTAAAGGCTTTTTAAATGGCACACAGACCAAGCTAAAATTCGTTCCTGAACAGGATACCGACTTTATCTTCTGTACCGTGGGCGAAGAACATGGTTTTGTAGGATCCGTATTGGTATTGTTTGTCTACTGGCTGTTGCTGATGCGCATACTTCGAATGGCTGAGCGGCAGCACGATCCGTTTAGCAGGGTCTATGCGTATTGTGTGGCGAGTATATTCTTCTTCCATCTGATGATCAACATTGGGATGGTACTTGGCATAATGCCTGTAATAGGCATTCCTTTGCCGTTTTTTAGCTATGGAGGTTCCTCACTCTGGGGTTTTACCATTTTGCTCTTTACCTTGCTTAGACTGGACGCAGCGAGGTCGGAGAGAATGAGGTAACAGAACAGTAAGCCTGTATTATATGTAGACCCTCACTATCATCGGGGAGTATAATAAATAATACACATATCAATCAAGGCAACCACTGGATTTCTTTTACTTAATATTCTTAAATAAAACCGGACAAAGACAAGCCTCTTCATAATATTTTATTCTCCAAAATGCAGAGAAATAAGAATACAAAAATCCCCGTAAGTCTATTTCCAGATTTACGGGGATTTTTGTACGTAGTAAATGTTCGGCGATTATTTCCCGAAGAACCATTTATGCAATTCGCCGAATTGACTTTGGTATAACTTGTAACTTTCGTCCAGGATTTCCATAGCAGTGGCTTTGTCAAAGAATTTCTCCACCACAACAGTTTTATTTTCCAGTTTCTTATAGTCTTCAAAGAAACTCATGGTTTCAGTAATCATATGGGGTGGCAGTTCCGAAATATCGTTGTAGTGGTTTACACTTGGATCGCCGGCAGCAACCGCAATGATCTTATCATCCGCTTCTCCGTTATCAAGCATACGCATCACACCAATCACTTTTGCTTCTACAATACAAAGCGGAACAAATTCTATCTGCGACAAGATCAGGATATCTAACGGGTCATGATCCTCGCAATAACTTTGTGGGATAAATCCGTAGTTATGGGGATAATAAACCGAAGAGTACAACACACGATCAAGCCTCAGCAAGCCGCTTTCCTTATCCAGTTCGTATTTTGCATGGGTTCCTTTTGGTATTTCGATGATTCCTTTTACTACGTCGGGTGAATCGGTGTGTGGTGTTACCTGATGCCAGGGATTGAAATTATTACGCATTTAGTTAAATTTAGATTAAGTATAAACTCCTTTTTTTTTAAAGCGTACAAAAGTAGAAATTAAAATTTACTTTCGAATTGAAAGTGAAATTTATTTTTTCACCCTTAATCTATATTATGATAATATAAAAACAGTTCCGTTAACCACCATATTGTATGATTAAGTTCTATTTATCAATTAAATAAGCCTGTGACAAGTATGGATTACCGGTTGTTTCAAACAATAAGCAGGCAGTTGTATTCTGACCACAACTGATTTTAACGGAACAACCTGAGTGAATCAATCCGTTAAGAGGGGTCTTTTTATGCGAATTAAAACAGGATTCTTTTTATTCGTGCTCTTCCAGTATACACCAACCCGGTTTGGGGATTAAAATTCCTTTCTTTTCAATCTCCGGAATGAAAGTGCAGAGTAACTATTCGCTCTACCAATAAAGGGTATTTGACGAGGGTATATTGGGAGTTGCCTGGGAGATAGGAGGGTTTTACCCCACCGAACCCCCAGCCAACCCCCAGGAAACCCCCAGGCAAGTCCCAGGCAAGTCCGTACATATGACACAACAATTTCGAAGCAAAAATTAAGGATTAGTAAAACCCCGGAGATTAAGTTATGTCCTTCATGCCGGCTGCTTAAAAAGAAAATAAAAAAGGCAGTTATCTGGTGACGACTGCCTTTTAGAATATTTCGGAAAGAATGCTTAAATATATTTATATACCATATACACCGCCACCCCCAGCAGGAAGAATGCATATACTTTTTTAAACATGGCAGCCGGAAGCTTGATAGCCAGTTTTGTGCCGAAGAATACTCCGAACAGGATGCCCAGTGCCATAAGCCCCGCAAATAGCCAATTCAGGTAGCCTGCCTGGGCGTATACAATCACACTGGGCAATCCCACCGGAAGTTGCAAGGCTGCCAGGGAAGTGGCCGAAGCGGCTTTGGCATCGTACTTAAAGAATTTGATCAGCATGGGGACAATCACCAAGCCGCCACCCTTGCCAAAGAGCCCGGCAATGACACCGGCAAAAATTCCAAGTGCAATAAAAAGCCAGAAAGAGTATTTTATTTTCTCTCCACTCACTGCAGGTTCCACTTTTTGATGTTTCTTACCACGAAGCAATTTTGGAATATCCAGGTACCCTACCGCCACATAGAGCAGGAAGCCGGCATAGAGTTTTGAGAGTACTTTTACATCCACTGCTACAGCCAGCTCTGCCCCGAAGAAAGAGCCTGAAAGCAATCCTACTGAAATCCAGAGCGCATTACGGACATTGATATAGCCTGCCTTGTAAAAAACGACAACCCCCATAATACCTACCGGCAATAACATGGCAGCCAGCGAAGTGGCATTGGCATTCAGCATATCCATACCAAAAATGGCAATCAGCGAAGGAACCATGATAATGCCGCCTCCAATTCCAAACAAGCCGGACATAATTCCGGCTACAATCCCCACGATCAGTATTCCTATTCCCATATTATATGTTGGTAATTTTGAGGATTGATGAGATGCTTAATTGCACATAATCCTCCTTTTACTTGCAAGGCGCAAAATTAATTCAATTTATCGGATTCACATTTATGATTTACTATTTATTCATTTACTATTTACTATTTTATTGATGCAAGTGACGATTAAGTTTATCCTGATTTTCAATCTATTTATGGATAAATGGATAGAATTCTACTATACCGGGTATTCTGTTTCGCGATATGGAAATCGCGAGTCCCTAAATAAAATTTATTATTATTGAAAAGAATATTCGGGAGACGCGATTTCCATATCGCGTATTTATTATCTTTAATGCTTTGTTTTAACAAAAAATCATAGAAAATAAAATGCCCGGCTAGAATTCAGCAGGGCATTTTATTAAACAATAAAAGATTAAAAACTATTTTCTTTCTATAATCTCGAGCGTATCGGACGCTATCATAAATTCTTCATCGGTAGGGATTACCACTACTTTCACCGTAGATTCGGGAGTACTGATCAAAACTTCTACACCATGCGATTTTGCATTCAGTTCATTATCGATTTTTACACCCATAAATCCAAGTCCTTCACACACATACTCACGGGTAGTAGTTTGGTTCTCTCCCACTCCACCTGTAAAGACAATGACATCAACTCCACCCAAGGCAGCAGCATAGGAACCCACATATTTTTTAATACGGTATTCGTACATTTCCATTGCCAGTATGGCACGTTCGTTGCCTTCTTCAATAGCATGTTCGATATCGCGCATATCCGACGAAATGCCTGAAATACCCAATACACCACTGTGTTTATTGAAAAGGGTGGAAACAGAAGCTGAACCGATCATTTCCTTTTCCATGAGGAAAGTCACTACGCCTAAATCCACATCGCCCGAACGGGTACCCATCATCAATCCTTCAATAGGTGTAAAGCCCATGGAGGTATCAACCGATTTACCGTTTTCGATAGCAGTAATCGAAGCACCGTTACCAATGTGAGCGGTAATCATCCTGGTTTTCGTATAATCAAGCCCTAAAAAATCACAGGCACGTTTTGAAACATACCGATGGCTGGTTCCATGGAAGCCATAACGACGGATACCGTATTTTTTATACAACGAATACGGAATACCATACATATAGGCATACTCAGGCATAGTTTGATGAAAAGCAGTATCAAATACCGCAACCTGAGGCACATGGGGCAACAATTCACTGATGGCATGAATACCCGCAAGATTTGGTGGATTGTGAAGCGGTGCAATATCTATACATTCCACAATTTTCTGGATCACTTCTTCGGTGATTAGTACACTGGTATTGAATTTTTCTCCTCCGTGTACCACCCGGTGGCCAACCGCGTTTATTTCTTCGAGTGACTTAATGGCACCATGTTTCTCGCTTGTCAGAACACCTAAAATGTATTCTACAGCCAGTTGATGCTCCAGGATTTCACCTTTAAGTACTACCTTTTTACCATCACGACGAATGTGTTTCAAAAATGAACCTTTCATCCCGATCTTCTCAACACCTCCGGCACCCAACACTTCGTTGGTGACCATATCGAGCAATTTATATTTTACAGATGAACTTCCGCAGTTCAATACTAATATCTTCATGTTTCAGTTCCTCCTTATTTGATTATATTTCCAAAATCATCGTAGGTGTAAAACCCTTTATTGACACTTACTCCAAAATGCTTGGCACGGAAAAGTCTCAACAAAATGGGCGATGGCTTGTATTTAATACTGCCATATTCATCCCATAGATTTTCAAGTAGCCGTACGATTTTTTCAATGCCCATTTGATCGGCAGTACGAAAAACGCCCTGGCGGTGACCAAACCCAACAGTCAGTACGCGGTCGATATCTTCAACGTTTGAAATGCCTTCCATTAAAATCTGGCAGGCTTCGTTGAGCTGGATTAAAAACAACCGGATGCTTACCAGCCCGGCTGATTCCATCACCGATACATACTGATGATTGATCAATTTGGCAAACTGACAAACTTTGTCGAAAGTCTCAGTGCTGGTATTCAGTCCCGGTACGATTTCTATAATTTGAGAATCAGGAACATTAGAAAGGAAATGCAAGCCGATACAACGTTCGGTATGTTTTAGCTCGGAAGCTAAATCGGTTACAATAACCGTGGATACATTCGAAGCTATAATGGCATTCACCGATAGAACCCGTTCAAGTTCCATAAACACTTCCTTACGCTGTATAACGCGTCTTTCACCTGTCTGGTCATGATAACGGATAGCTTCAATCACAAAATCACACCCGCTGAAATCATCAAAATTTGTAGTACCATTAATACGTCCAAGAATTGCTTTTTTCTCATTCTCTGTCAACCCCCAGTTTTGTATCTTGCGGTCGAGCTTTTCTTCAATACGACTGAATGCATTGGCAATGCCTTCATCATTTGGTTCAAGAAAAACTACTTCCATGCCATTGAGTGCAGCAGTAGTGGCTATTACGCTACCTTCCTTGCCACAACCCACAACGCCAATACGTGAAAACAGCGTCCTTTTGCGGTTGCGCTTGCTTAATCCGTAGCGTTCGATTGCTTCTATTATTTCTTCAGCCATATATTTGTTGATTGGTTAATTCGTTAATTGGTTGATTGGTTAATTCGTTAATCTGGTAGTTGGTAATGGTAAAGATAAATAACTTGTAATACAGTAATACTTATTCACCCAATCATCCAATCAACCAATTAACTATTTAACCAATTACTAAACTTTCATTGCCTGATTCGCAGTAATGGTAATCATCTTTACAATATCATCCACTGCGCAACCGCGTGACAGGTCGTTGATAGGTGCAGCCATACCCTGCAGGATAGGACCGACAGCCTGTGCTCCGGAGAAACGTTCCACCAGTTTATAGGCTATATTACCTGATTGCAGATCAGGGAAAACCAACACATTGGCATGACCGGCAATTTTACTACCCGGCGCCTTGCTTTGTCCTACCGATGGTACTAATGCTGCATCAGCCTGCATTTCACCATCCAGTAACAATTCAGGTGCCATTTCGTGGGCTATACGGGTTGCTTCAACCACTTTGTCCACTAATTCATGTTTAGCACTACCTTTAGTTGAAAAACTCAACATAGCTACACGTGGTTCAAAGCCTCCGATCACACGAGCCGTTTCGGCTGTACAAACAGCAATCTGAGCAAGTTCTTCAGCTGTAGGGTTTGGATTTACAGCACAGTCGGCAAATACCAACAATCCGTTTTCACCATATTGGTGTGTAGGTGTAAACATAAGCAATGCACCTGATACCACTTTAATGCCGGGTAATGTTTTTACAATCTGGAATGCAGGACGAAGCACGTTACCGGTAGTATTCCTGGCACCGGCTAATTCACCATCAGCATCACCGTTTTTAATCATCAGACAACCCAGATACAAGGGATCTTTCGATAATTTATTTGCATCTTCTATTGTCATGCCTTTGCTTTTCCTCAATTCAAAAAGCAGGTTGGCATATACAGCCATTTTCGGATCTGTTTCAGGATCAACAATTGTAGCCTGAACAATGTTCGAAAGGCCATTATCGGCAGCCAGTTTTTTTATTTCAGCCTCATTGCCAATCAGGATCAGATGAGCTGCTTTTTCCTTAAAAATAATATCCGCTGCCTTCAGGGTGCGGATTTCTGTACCTTCGGGCAATACAATACGTTGTACATTTGCCTTGGCACGTGCCATAATTTTATCTAATAATTCCATGTGTAGAAAATAAATTGATGAGGTATTCGGCGAGAGGATATTGTCTTCGGGCTGAAAAACGATGTAAAGATACAGCAATATTCTAAAATTGCAATGTAGAGATGGCAGTATTTGCTAAATATTTGACTGAATGTCAAATTTCACATATATTTTATCATTTTTTGATGGTAAAAACACTTCTTTTAATATAAAAAAGATATTTATCCGTTGTACAATATATAAACTCATGTATAGTTTAAATTGCAAATCATACAACGGGCTTAAAGGGAACTGCTCTTGCAATTCTACTCTTCCTTCTTGCGTTTAACAGTATGTTTAAATTTCAGAACAGCAAAATTAAGTTCAATCGTTGTTTCAGTATCTGTAACCTGTTGATCATCACCAAATAATTCAGAAAGGATATTTCCATTTTTATACATTAAAGATTGGTGTTTCGCATCATCTTTAATTTCAGACAGTTCTGCAATGTTGCGATTAAGTTCCTTAACTTTTGAAAAAGTTTCAACGATGGCCAGTGTGGTTTGAGTAGCTATTGCACTTTTAATGATGGTAGCCAGCATGTATAGCCCTTTTTCAGTAAAAGCGATCGGTACTTTTATTTTCCCTCCTTTTATTGAAGTCGAAAAATTCGACTTCAATAAATTCCATTCAGAATCGGTTAATTCAAATCTATATCCGACAGGAAATTTATCCGGATTATTTTTAACGGCTTCGTTAATGCGTTTAGTTTCTACGCCATATAGGAGTGCCACATCACTGTCGAGAATAACCTGGGTATTGCGTAGAATCAAAATTTTCTGTTCTACATTACGGAATGTTATAATACTTTCATCCATAAGATTATATTTTAAAGTAACTAATTTTTAAATGCTCCATTTTATTTGAAGAAACAATTGATTTTATACGAATGCATCTTTAAAACTCCCACTTCACCAGCAATCTCATATCTGTTTTCCTGTTACCTGTAATGGCTTCATTCCCGCTACTCAGGGATTCACGGTCATCGGCATAGACTGTCTGTGCTATTTTGAACCAACATGAAAGGTGTTTATTCATTTCATATTTCAGGTTCAGGTAATACCTGCTACCCAGGCCATAATACATGGGAATGGAAAAGGCATACAGAACATCCCTTTCGTATGAATAAAAGCGGTTCTCATACTGTACGGCATCAAAAAACTGATAGCGAATATCAAGCTTTAAAGGAATAGTGGGGAAATCATAACTTATATCCTGAGAGGCAATGACTCCATAAGTCCACTCAGAACTGCCTTGCCGGCAAAGATTACTCTCCAGTATATTTTTAAAGCTGAAATTACCTGCTGCATATGTCAGGCAATAACGCAGCGAGGTTTTCTGAAGAGGTAGTACAAACGGCATAACAGTAGCTGTACTTGAAAGGTTGCTTTGCTTTTCTTCAAACTTAAAACGCCAGTACATGGAGATGTTTCGTTTGGCGGTAAAATCAGCCTGAAACAAATAATCCTTACCTATGGAAGGAGCATCAATACCATATTTAGGCCACGGAAAACGGTAACTATCAGCATAAGCTGCAAACTTCCATTTACTGAAAGGGCGTACTTCTGCTCCGATATAGAGACCGGTTTCATTATTAATGCGGGATGTCTCTGAAAAAGAAGAAGCATAAAACGTATCATATTCCGGAGAATAATACCTGTGCAATATTACCAGGGTTACTTGTGAAACAGGATTGAAAAAACATCCGTTCAATGTGGCAGGTGCACCTTTATTTGTAAAAGCCGTTTCACCAAATAGGTTAAGTTTCTTCCAGCGTAACCGGTAAAACAGTCCTCCGGTAGTTTGTTTAGTGCCTGAAAAATAAAAATAGTTATATACCGATTTATCCGGTACCAGCCGATTGTCCAATAATGTATGCACCCAGGTTGCTCCCACCTGAAAATTCATATGGGTATAGGTTATATTGCCACCCAGAGTTTGTTGATTTACTGTGTGCTTTTTACTGAGTTCATCCAGTGTACGGTGATAACCTGTTTTAAGCATGGTTTGAAAAGTGCCGTTCACAGTATCCCCATCAATCATTTTATTGGAATAGAAAGCCGAAAAATCAAATTTCCCAAATTGGATAGTAGCACCACCACCCCGAAAGAAACTACTTTCGTTGGTAGAACTGTATTTGCTCAACCCCGGACTGCGTGGGGTTACATTCAGGACAAATGATGATTTACCTATTGAAAATTCAGGGTGAAGCACAAGCCCTTGTCCGAAATTTGCCTTGAAATCACCAACAACAATGGTTTTAAATTTACCAAAATTGTTGAACTGAGCATGGAAAGAATAAAAATCATATCCTTTGTGCACTGAACCCCAGAACTGTTCACCGGCATCCTTTTCTGCAGTTATTCCGGCCTGAATCCTGTCCTTGTAATGATACCGGTATTTAAACGACTGGTAAAGCTGATTTCCAAGGTACCTGGCAGTATTTGTTTGAGGGGTATTTGTATCTTCTTCCGGCAAGAACTGATACCCTTCTTTCGTTTCCATACCTTTATCCATGCGGAAATACAATTCATTTTTTCCATGCTTCAGGATGTCATTCCAGTAAATCCTGATATGAGTATCATTGGCTTCTCCAACAGTCACAAATGGGATCATACGCCTGATATCGGTCATATCCAACCCTTCAATCAGTTGGAGTTCGTAAATAGTCTGAAGGGGTCCATGCAGATACACATACGACAGGATATTTTCAACCTGGGTATCCGATAAAAAGGGCAACCGTTCCAGTTCCCTCTGTGTCGCTTTATTCAGGTTAACCGGATTCCTGGCACATTCCATCAAATCCTCGTAAAAAGAATCATAATCGATAGTTTCCTCGCTTTCGGCTGTAAACTGTTCAAAAATATCACCTATGGTTTGTTCGGGGGCAGATGTAACATCCTGTGCCCTTGCCATGCAAGCACAGACAATAATTAACAACAGACAAATAAACAAGCGTTTCACGAAGGTTCAGATAAAAAGTGATCACTTATTTTCCAAATCTATACTTAATTGCTGCCAATGTATTCAATCCTAACAGCGGATGCATTTCACAATTTAAATCTATCAGGAATGCCCCCGTGTTGAATCCAATACCCAGACAGGGTACCAGGTAATCGGAGCCATATGCACCCAGCTTAAAAGCCAGGCTATGCAACATCTGATACTCAAATCCCATGGCTAAACGATAATTACTGCTCACTTCTTTGTCCAGTTGTGTACGCCATACAAAATCCCCCGAAAAAAAGTACTCTGTTCCTAAACTGAATATGGAAGGCAAGCGCTTTGTTACAAACTCTGTTTGAATGTTTGCCTGAAAAGGATTGAATGTGTTGAATCCTAAACTGAAATCGGTTGATAGTCTGACAGAAAGCCCCAGTTGAGGTAAAAAAGCCCCATGATAGGAGTTAGAGGCTGAGAAAAAGGCTGTATAGTAGTTAAACTGGACTCCCATGGCAAATTTGTCTGAGAAATTACGTGCAAAACAAAGCCCTAAAAGCATTTCGTTATACAGTGAATAACCGAAATGAGAGAAAGAGATGCCTCCGTTTATCAAACCGGAAGGCAAAGCAAGTTGTATGCTTTTAGTAGATAGTTCTGAAAGCAGATACCTGTTTTCAACCTGCAAAGCAAACTCAGGTTTGTCCAGATAACCTAATATGGCAGGATTGTTAAACGCAGACCAGGTACGTGTGTCGGCAACTGAAGTTAAGGCTATTGCAGGGGAAGAAGGAATTATTGTTGATATCTGAGCATGAAGAGACTGACAAAAAATAATAATTGCCAGGAGGGATATGATTTTCTTCATAGGTTCTAAGCTTTTGAAACAAAAAATCTATAAACTAAAGAGCAGCCATTAGAATTAAAAAGCCAAAATTATAAAAATTTTGCGAATTTATATCTTTTACTTAAATAAATTTTTGTTTGGAACAGAAATTGCTGTTCCCTTTATTAAATACAATTATTATTTTAGAAATACTTACATGAAAAAGAAAGTTTTTATATTCTCTTTCGTTTTATTCTCATGGTTATCAGGTAATATTTTTGCACAAAAACCCTATGAAAGCGTGCCTTTGGGTGAAGCGATCGTTTGGGTTGAAAAGAATGGAAAAGATACCATACTGGCTGCTTACCTGAGTGACCTGAATATCTATCCGGCAGAGAAATTCAAAAATCCAAAGCAGGAAAAGTTTTACTGGATTACAGTAAGGGATGTAAAACTTACTCTTCCATATGCTAAATTGATCGCTTATGAACTGAATAAAACAAATAAAAAGCTGGTTACCCTGCATGATGATAAAGAACGAAAGAAATACCTTTCACTCTATGAAAAAGCGGTGTTGAAGAAATATGAACCGAACCTGAAAAAAATGAATATGAACCAGGGAAGGATGTTACTTAAGCTTATCGACCGTGAATGTAATCAATCTCCCTACGAGTTGATAAGAGCCTATCGGGGAAGCTTTACAGCTTTTTTCTGGCAAGGAATAGCACGTATATTTGGTTCTAATTTAAAATCAGAATATGACGGCAGGGATAAAGATAAAATTGTGGAAAGGATTATTATTCTGGTTGAACAAAACAGACTCTGAAAAGAAATAGGACTATTATACTAAGAATATTCCAATGTTTAAAGGAATAGTCTCATCGCTATTTTAATGCTCTAATCTGAGGTAATAATCCTATTTTTATACTGTAAGATCATCTGCCTTGGTCAGTGCCTTTTCGCCTTTCCTGTAATAATATACCAACCCGTACGCCTGGCATTTAAGGAGTCTTGAATAAGGCCTTTCATCTTTGTACCGTGCCTCAACCTGATTCCATATATCCAGAATAATGGCATCTCCTTTTTCACGAAGACTGACTAAGTCTTCCCAATTCCTGTTAGTTGTACTTTGATGCAGCTTTTGGTTGGATTTATATTCTTTAAAAATTTCGTAGTGTACCTTTACTTTGGCAATTGTGGGATTATAGATAGGTAATCCGCCGTTCCTTAAGCGTTCATTTTCACCATCGATAATGCATTTCCCCCAGTTTATCAATGCTCCTTCCGTGCTTAAATCGGGAACAGTATGAACATTCTGATCCAGGTTATAAAAAAGCTTATGCTCTTTTTTTATATCTCCCCGAATAACCGAAAGATTAAACACCTGAATGAAATGTGAAATATAAAGGCGGGCATTATGTACAATTTGCTGGTAGTGCCTGTTAGCCGAAACCTGACTTTCCAGCATTTGTTGGTATTGGACCAATTGTTTCTCAAAACCGCTCAAATATGTTTTGGCTTCATTGATGGTTTTATAGGAAACAATTTGATCTCCATAATTTTGTTTGTCTTCTTGAAGAATTGCTGTACGTAATGCACGCAAGCGAGCCTGATCGGTATTTGGTAATCTTCGGTAGGGCATACTTATACTGTGTTTAGACGGAATTATGCCTACAAAGATAAAACATTATTCCTTTCTGAACATTAATTTTTCGGCTAAATTTGTCAATTCTTGTTTTTTATTCTCTAAAACAGATATTTTTTTGAGATTTGCGATGGCCTTACTATAAAAATATTGCATCTTGTCTTCGCAAATAGTCTTTACCCCAAGTTTATCGTAAAGTGATGTAATAGCATTAATCTTTTCTTTAGCCAGATGATTGTCTGATATTTTAAGCCACTTTTGTATTTCGGAAGCATTATTTCCTTTGGCAAGTTCAAGGGCATGTATTAATAAATAGGTTTTTTTATTACAAAGGATATCACCTCCTATTTTTTTCCCAAATGTTACTTCATCACCATACACATCCAGCAGATCATCTTTCAGTTGAAAAGCTAGCCCTATATTAATTCCGAAATCGTACAGCAACTGTGCATCCTCCTCTCCTGCCCCACCAATCCAGGCACCTGTTTTAAGTGCGCAACCCAATAATACGGCAGTCTTCAGGCGGATCATTTCAAGGTATTCTTCTCCTTTTACCAGTTCGCGTTTTTCAAAATCAACATCATACTGCTGACCTTCACATATTTCTGCGGCTGTTTGTGAGAATAAGTCCAATACTGGTTTTAGGTATTTAGCCGGTGTTTTGGCAATAAACTGATAGGATGCTATTTGCATGACGTCACCGGAAAGAATGGCAGTATTATCGTCCCATTTTTTATGAACAGTCAGTTGCCCCCTACGCACATCGGCTTTGTCCATAATGTCATCATGCAACAAAGTGAAGTTATGAAATATCTCCAGTCCAAGGGCTGTGTTCATTGCGGGTTGTACATCCTCCGAAAACAGGTTGCAAGCCATCAGTGTCAGTGCAGGCCGAATGCGTTTACCTCCCAGTGAAAGAACATACCCGATCGGTTCATACAATCCCTTTGGTTCTTTATTCCAGTTGATTTGTTCTAATTTTGCCGTAATGAGTTGGGTAATTTCGTTGAATGATTTCATAGCTAATATGTATGACGCAATTATCTTTTTATCTTTTTATTCCACAACCCAAATAGTGTTGGCATTGCCGACACTAATTTTATATTTCATCCTGAAAAAACGAATCAACTGTTCTCACAAAACAGCTAGTCAACCATTTAACGAATCAACTAATTATCCGATCAATTCATTCTCAATAATCTCTGTCATGACGTCTTTTATATTCAATCCGGCAGCAGCAATTTGTTGAGGTATAAAACTGGTAGTGGTCATTCCGGGAGTGGTATTTGCTTCCAGCAAATTAATCACTTCCCCTTCTGATATAATATAATCAATCCTGACAATGCCTTTACAACCAAGAATATCATAAATTGCTGAAGTCAGTTTTTGTACACGTTCAGTCAATGCAGCACTTATTCTGGCCGGGGTAATTTCCTGAACCTGTCCTTTGTATTTTGCATCATAATCGAAAAACTCATTTTCACTTACGACTTCCGTAACCGGTAAAACCTGAGCTTTACTTTTGGTTTTGTATATGCCACAGGTAATTTCTGTCCCCGAAAGAAATGCTTCAATCATAACTTCTTCCCCTTCAGCAAAGGCATTGGATATAGCCGGTTGAAGTTGTTCAATGCTTTTAACCTTTGTAACCCCAAAGCTGCTTCCACCTACATTGGGCTTAACAAAACATGGAAATCCTATCTTTTCAGCTACTTCTTTATCCGAAACAGTTTGCCCTGCACGCAGAACAAGTGACTCGGCTACTTTGACGCCGAAGCTTTTCAGATAGGTATTACAGGTAAATTTGTTGAAGGTAAGAGCCGCAGCCAATACACCGCAGCACGAATAAGGCAACCCGATTAAATCGAAATATCCCTGCAGGATACCGTTTTCACCCGGAGTACCATGGATGGTGATATATGCAAAATCAAACACTGTCTTTATCCCGGTACGGCTAAAACTAAAATCATTTTTGTCGATGGTAATTTTCTCTGTATCCGACCATTCAACCTGCCATAGTTGCCCGACAATGGTAACAATGTGAATATTGTAACGCTCTTTGTCCATAAACGAATAAAGACCAGCTGCGCTTTTAAGCGAAACAACTACTTCCGAAGAATCACCACCTGCAACGATGGCTATGTTTTTTTTCATAATGAACGACCTCCCATCTCTACCGACCGGCAAAGAGTTTAAATTAGTATATTTGATGAAATAAATTCAATATCTTTTTATTAAACACTGCAATCTGTCTTATCCCCTTCAGGGGTTAGGGGTTCTTTTCTACTCTTCCGCAAGCATTTTGGCATACCCACGCCATTTATCAATCAACTGTTGCATGTCATCCGGTAATTCACTCTCGAAATTCATAAATTCACCCGTTCGTGGATGGACAAAGCCAAGTGTTTTGGCGTGTAACGCTTGTCGTGGACATATTTCAAAACAATTCTTTACGAATTGTTTATACTTCGAAGATGTGGTTCCCTTCAGAACATCATGTCCTCCATACCGTTCATCGTTAAATATCGTGTGTCCGATATGTTTCATGTGCACACGTATCTGGTGCGTACGGCCTGTCTCTAAGCGACATTCCACCAATGTGACATACGCCAGGCGCTCCAACACTTTATAATGCGTTATTGCGTGTTTAGCAAGAGGATTCTCTCCTTCCGGAAAAACTTTAAAAAGCATACGATCGCGGGGGTCACGGGCAAGATCCCCGATAATGGTGCCTTCGTTTTCCTTCACATTTCCCCAAACAAGGGCCTGATACCGACGTTGGGTGGTCTTATTAAAGAATTGCTTTCCCAGGTTTGTTTTCGCCATTTCGGTTTTAGCAATCAACAGTAAACCCGAAGTATCTTTATCTATACGATGTACCAACCCTATTCGCGAATCATTGGGATCAAAGTCAGGATGATCCTTCATATGATAAGCTATTGCATTGAGCAGTGTTCCATCGAAATTACCAAAGCCCGGATGTACAACCAGGTTAGGTTGTTTATTCACCAACATGATATCATCATCTTCGTAAACAATCTTTAATGGAATATCCTGTGGAATTATTTCAAACTCTGAAGGCGGATATGCCAGTACAATGGTTATAATATCAAAGGGCTTTGCTTTGTAACTTGATTTGACTGATTTGCCATTCACCAGTATATTACCGGCATCAGCTGCCTCCTGAATTCTGTTGCGCGATGTGTTTGACATGCAGTTAACCAGATATTTATCAATACGGTTAATCGCTTGACCTTTGTCCACCACAAACCTGAAATGCTCAAAAAGCTCTGGCCCCTCTCCTACTTCAACGAGTTCATCCAACTCTATATCATCCAAAAAATCTTCTGCCACGTGTAACCGGTTAAGTATGTTTTAAAAAAACTGTTCGTCAGTATCTTCTTTCTTTTTATCTTCCTCAAAGACTTCCTTCAGGCGCGCTTTATCTTTCGTAAGATAAATATCAACCCTGCTTCCTGCCGATAGTGGAGTTCCTGCTGACGGGCGCTGACGGTAAATAATATAATCATCTTCATTTCCAGAAGGAGTAACATCATAGTCTACAGAGCCAATCACCAACGAGGCTGATGATATCTCCTGCGTAGCTTCTTCCAACCCTAATCCTTTCAAAGAAGGTGCCAGAGCCTGCGAATTACCCAACCCACTTCCTACAACCAACACCACAGAACTTCCTTCCGGAAGACGGGTCCCCGGAGTTACACTTCTGCCATGGAATTTTACATCCGTCACTAAATCTTTAAATTCAGAGGGTGCATATTCCACATTCGAGATCCTCAATCCAATTGATTGAAGCATTGCATCGGCCTGCCGATAGGATACATCATTGATTTCGGGCAAAGTCACCTGACGAACCGAGCGTGAATTTATAATCAGATAAATTGGACGGTTACGCTTTACGGTGGAGTTAGCAGGTGGTATCTGATCAATAATGGTTCCAAGTTTTTTATCCCTGACATAAACCGAATCGATAACTTGCGGATAAAGTCCTTTTTTGGCTAATATAACTTCAGCCTCTTCCAGGTATGATCCCCGTAAATCGGGTATTGTTTCCGATTCATTGTGGTGCGTGTAAAAATCGACAGCTATTAATGCCCCCCACGCCATTACCACAATAATACCAATTGCAATCAGGAAGTTTTTTAGGATAAAACCTGCGAAAGTTTCTTTCCAAAATTTTTTTATATCCATAAATTATAGAAATTACATGACTTGATTATCACATGAACCGGATTGATAATAACTTCTCCAAAAGAAGTGCTTCAATTAAACCCCAAAAATAATGAATTTATTGCTTCTTACCGGCATTAAAACAAAAAAAGTAAAAACTTACCTGAAGTCTTTACTTTCTTTATACTGTTTTTACAGAATAGTTATGCTTTGTGACGACCTTCATCGGCAACTGTAAGTTTACTTCTGCCTTTGGCACGACGGGCTGCTAATACTCTGCGTCCGTTTGCTGTTGCCATTCTTTCACGGAATCCGTGTTTATTATTTCTTTTCCTTACTGAAGGTTGGAATGTCCTTTTCATTGCTTATAGTATTTTGCGTTATTATTTTTTTCTATTCCGGGTTTGGGAGTGCAAAAATAGATGTTTTTTTCGGATATACAAACTGTTGATAACTTTTTCTTTCAAAAAGAAGAAACAAAACACCTTTTTATGGAAAAGTAACCTCATTTAGCTGATATTTGGATGGTACATTTAATATACTTACCTCTTTAGGAAATAAAACTCCCGTTCACCCACTTTGCTAAAACTTATAACTTAGCTATTGTAAATGGGGTAACATCCCGGGATAATAACATCTATATACAGCATGTGACAGGATAAATCTTTTTCCATCTGCTACATTTGAGTAAAAAATGCAACAAATACAGCTCTTTCAAGTTCTTTTCTTTTAAATATGTGAATTATACACCAGTATATTAACTATTTGTATTGTTAAACCATTTCAATATTTTAGTTTATGAAGGTAATATATAATATCATAAACTGGTCTGTTTGAATAAAACAATTACTTCATTCCTGAAAATCGGATATCCAACCCCCTATTATCAAGGGTACATGTCACAAGTCAGTACCGGCTGGAGGGCTCAAGACTTTCACAGTCAGGATACCTGCCTGAACGATATAAACACCCTGCATAGGCAGATTTACTGTGACAGATGGTGCAACTGCCTGTTGGCAATATATTGTACAACCCTGAAGTGTGCAAATAGTGATAGTTTCACCTACACGTACCCCGGTAATCACTACCTGCCCGTTTTGAACGTTTACCTTTAAAGTTTGTTCCGTGACTGCATTTACTCCTGAAGATAATAAGTCTTCTACAATATTAAAAACATTCCATTGTGTTGCCGCCAAATAAGCTGTTTTGGCCCCGGTAGGTACATGCAGTACACAAGTACCCGGTACTGAATAAAAAACATAGGAGCCTGTACTCAGGCTAACCGGCGTAGGAGAATAGGCATAAAGAGATAATAAACTGCTGCAGGCATAAAAAGCACGTACACCAATTGAAATTACTGAAGAGGGGATAGTAGCCGATACTAATTTATTGCACAAATAAAAAGCCTCGTCTCCAATAGATTTTACTGTAGATGGGATAACAATTGTTGTTAGTCCGGTACAACCATTAAAAGCATCACTTCCAATTGCAGTAACCGAAAATGGGATAGTAACAGATGTTAATCCATTGCAATACGAAAAAGCTGAACTTCCAATAGAAACGACAGAAGTGGGGATTGTAACCGTTTTTAAGTTGTGGCAACCATAAAAAACCAGCATTCCAAGTGATGTTGCCGAAGAAGGGATAACTACCGAATTCAGAGTTGCTTTCCCTATCCAATTGGATGTACAGAAGCCAAACTGCGGCAATTCGTTTGCAGGATAAAGCCAGATATTACTATTTGTACCGGCATTTCCGCTATATACCCCTATGGTTGCAGCACTCATATCAACATTGGATAAAAGCGGCATATTATCGCGCATGGTAACAAAATCGCGGGCATCGATGGTACCGGTAATGCTGATTTCAGTAAGGGTGGCCAGTGAGTATCCCGAAGTAGTAATAGCGGTTGATAAGCCACCTGCAGTAGAAGCAATGACAGGCAAAAGTAAGGTGGTAAATGCCCGTTCAGAGGTTTGGGCAACATTTGTGGAGGTAAAACATAGAAAAAAGAAAAAAGAGATAAATACCCTTTGATTTTTACTGCATGTTCTTTTCATACTTGTAGTGATTATAAAGTGATTTTTATAATATCAATTACAACTTGAATAAAAACAAACTGTCTATTTGGTGGAAAATTTCGGCGAATATGTATCTATCCGAGTGTCTCAATACAAATATAATGACTTAATTTCAATATCAGTAATTATTTTGATTAATAATATATAACGCTGTCATTCAGCACCATTTTTATAACATTAAGGTCATAAGTCTGGTCCCCGACCTGCCCATCAAACCCAATATAGGTGGGGGTTCTGTGCCCTATTTAATAAATACCTCCCTTCGGTATATACAATCTTAATAAAATGGTTAAATGGTTAAGCCTGTAAACTGTGGCTTGCACTGCACGACGTTCGGTGAAGCTTTCCATCAGGATAATCCATTTCTATTTAGAGTAAGTTAAATATCCAACCGGATTTATTGGTTTTTTATCTTGTTCGTTTTGGTTTGCCATTTCTGTCAGTGCCTGATAAATGTCGCTGAATTGCATATTTGTTTCAAGCATAAATTTTTCTATCTTTTGATTTAACTCAGCATATCCAAGAGCAAATTGGCTAAGTGCGATAAATGCTCGCACAATTTGAATATTAATTTCAATAGCTCTTTCACTCTTTAACACGCTCGCTAACATTGTAACACCATGTTCAGTAAAAGCATAAAGTAATTTGCGGATTCCTCCCCATCTTGATGTCACAGATTGTGATATCAGGTTTTCCTATTCATTGTTGCTAAGTTGAAACATAAAGTCGGATGGGAATCTCCTGATATTCCGTTTAACAGCCTGATTTAAAGATCTGGTTTCAACTTCATACAGTTCAGAAAGATCGAAATCAAGCATGACCTTTTGACCTCGTATTTCGTAGATTTTGTTTTGAATAATTTGTAATTCCATACTTAGGGTGGGCTTACATTATATATTGAGAAAGTTGATGATATTCAGTTTAAATCATGTCCTTCATTTCTATCTCAACCCGTATTTCTTTCCCTTCACGCATAATTGTCATAATCAATGGTGTTCGGGAAGGTGTTTCAAATATCTTTCTGATTTCACTCACTGTCATTTCAAATGCCTTGACCCCGTTAATTTCATTTATCTGGTCACCTTTCTTTATACCTGCCTTTTCCGCCGGGGAATTCGACCATACATCCAATACTTCCGATAAATTAATGCCTGGCATTAGCTGGATAACCTCTATCCCGGCAATGTTGTACACATACCGGTTATTAAAATTCTCATTCGGTTTAAAATAGATTCTTTTCTGGCTCATATCTATAAAAAGATTGAACCTGCTTAACAACTGGCTGCCAATGGTACCATCTCTTTTGGATTGTGTAATGATTCCGGATATCGTTATTGAATCAGGAAAGGAAACTATCGGGTTCTTTAAACAGAACTCCCCAAAACACAATTGGCGGATATGGCCGTATTTTCCGGTAATAATCCCGTTGAATCCTTCACCGATGGTGCCCTGAATCCATTTCTCAGGAAGATGGATCGATTCTTTTGTGATGGTTTGAAACCATGCATTTAATTCTGCACCGGTATCAATCAGCATTCTTACTTGTTTTCTGGTAGTATCGCCTTGTAGCACGGATAGTTCGACAAACATTTTTTGTCCCTCAATGGTAATGGGCAACTCGCCGTATCCTTGAGGCGGGATCATGGTTTTCGGGTCGTAGAATCGGATCCGTTTATGGGTATAATCAATTTCAATGACATAATTCTGAAAAAAATCAATACCTATCAGTCCGTTTATTTTTGTTCCGGTGTGTCTTGAAAGATTGAACACATCGGTTTTGAGTACATATACTGTTTTATAATCGAACTTTAATTTGCCAATTTTCAATGTATTCGAATTACTGGCATACGCTTCCAAATGTTCTCCACCGCCAAGTCCCATTAACTCTCTAACATCCGAATAATTCAGGGATATTTTGTCTCCTGCCATCAACTCAGTGATAATGGTATTCCGGATGCCCGAATCCAGAATTAAATTCAACACGGATGAATCATTAATCCTGGCTTTCAGTATTACATAGCTTCCCACCATTTCAAAAGGAATGGATTCAATTTTTTTCGGTTTACCGGCAGTTGCTATGTCTGCCAAAAGAAGAATGAAAAACGCTGTGATACATGCTCTTTTCATAGTGATTAAGGTATTAAAATCTAAGCCATATTGTGCTCGTTAAACCAGTCAATCGCTTCGCTGACCGCTGTCTTTATTTCACTCTGCGGTAAATGCAGTTCGGTCACTGCCTTGTGGTTACTGTAATATTCCCGAATCATCAGTTGCCGCAGATTCATGGTGCAAAGTTCGGTCCTTATTCCCATGCTTCGGATTAAATCGCCTGCCTTTCCCATTAAAATCAATAAAAAATCAGGTAGTTCAAAAATATATTGACGGTAGTTGCCTACTTGTTTTTGAAGGGTATAATACTCTTTAAAGGATAAATTGATTCCCGAAGCCAGGTACCTCTCTCCATTGTACCCCATGGTCAGTGCATTGCAAACAGCAACAGCAACTTCGTGCACCGGTACAAAGTTTTTACCACCCTTTGGGATAAACAACAGCCTTCGATTATAACCCATTAAAATCAATTTCCCTGAACTTGGTTTCGTGTCATACGCTCCCAGCATAAAGGCAGGATTGAGAATGACAACATGCTGGCCCGGCTTTCGGGAAGCTTCAACCATTCGGTCTTCCGCCTCTGCCTTGCTTTGGGCATAAAATGATTCCGTAAAAGGGTATTGTATAGGTAAACGCTCATCACCAGCCTGTTGTTCATTGCCAAAACCAACTGTATTAGCCGAACTGATATACACCATCCGGGTAATATTCAGTTCATTGGCAACCTGAATAATCGTTTCTACACCGGTCACATTGATAGAGCGATAGTCCTCCGGTTTTAATAAATCAGTTGCTGTAACAGCGGCAATATGGATAATGGCATCACATCCCTTTGATGCACTGTATAAGCATGCGTAGTCGGTAAAATTTCCTTCAAACACTTTTGTGGAACTGATATCAAAATAAATGTGTTCTTTACTTCTCACCAGTATGTGAACGGTATGTTGCCGGTTTAGCAATTCCATCACAACATGATGCCCCAATAATCCGTTTGCCCCGGTTACTAATACATTCATTTTTCAGTGTTTAATCAGTAATTGTACAAAAGTAATAAATCTTTATTTAATTTATTGATATTAAAAAATAAGAATCATTTTATAAATCTGTATATTTGCAGCCAAAATTAATCATTCCCGCATTAAATGGAAACAAAAGTTGTATTAATTACAGGTGCAAGTGCCGGTATTGGCCTGGCTGCAGCATTACAATTAATGAATAAAGGAGTAAAAGTTTATGCTGCCTCACGCCGTGGAGGCAATCCTCAAAAAGCGCTAAACGGACCAGGCGAATTGATCCATGTAAAAATGGATGTAAACAACGAAGCTGAAATAGGGATTGTTGTTCAACAAATCCTAAAAGAAAACAACAGACTGGATGTCCTGATTTGCAATGCCGGAAATGGTATTGCCGGATCAGTAGAAGATACTTCGGATGAAGAAGTCCGTTATCAGTTTGAGACCAATTTTTTTGGGGCAGTCAAAACAATAAATGCCTGTCTTCCAGTATTTCGTTCACAGGGTTTTGGCAAAATAATCGCCACTTCATCAGTAGCTGCCATTGTGCCGATTCCGTTCCAGGCATTTTATTCTGCGGGCAAATCAGCCTTGCTCGTCTATATGCAGGCCCTTGCCATTGAACTCAAGCCCTTTGGCATTCAATGTTGCTGTATATTACCCGGCGATACAAAAACTGATTTTACTTCCGCCCGCAAATACACGCTCAAATCCCAATCGCCCGATTCCGCCTATACCCTGAAAATGAAGGCTTCAGTTGGTAAAATGGAGAAAGAAGAACAAAACGGTATGTCTGCTGACAGTGTTGCTTCCAGGATGGTACAACAGGTAATGAACAAAAAAATGAACGTATTTGTAGTTCCCGGACTGCAGTACGAACTTATTTGCATTTTATTCAATATCTTACCTCCCCGGTTACGACTATGGGTGGTAGGCCTTTTATACGGTTGAAAATACAACCTGAGAATTATAATTTAGAGAGAGCGAAGACAAAATCTTCGCTCTCTCTTTTTATTGTGGTCTGCCTGTATTTTATCCGCTAACTGCTTTTTTCAAATATTAGCGAAAGTTCGTCCTAATATTGTGGAAGATAAGTAAATTAATTATTTTTGTATCTTCTTTTTCCACTTTTTTTTATTCGTTATCCTTCTTTCTCCACAACCATATCACTCTTCCGAGGGGGTTGGTTGGGGGTTTCCTGGGGGTTTCCTGGGGTATGACCCTACAAACCCCCAACCAATCCTCAACCGGCTCTCTCAGAATCCTCTTTTTACATTGAAGTGATGCAGATAAAATGGCGAACTGAAATTTTGTCTTAGCAAATAGTTTGTGAACCAACAACACGGAACACAAAACACGGAACGCGGAACACACTTGCTTTTTTACGCTCATATCCTATCAACAACCTGTTGAAAACTTTGTGAAAACCCGTGAAAGAAATAGAATAACTTTATTTGCAAATATGAAACCCGCTTCTGCTTATCCAATGTTTTGAAACTGCAAAATTAGTTAGCACTTATTTTATAGCTTTTTTTTAACCTGTTTTTTCATGTTATGAGTAGAGCGTGTCTAAAAACTTTCTAACTTTGCAGTTATTAACAGGATGTTGATAAAGTGTATAATTTTCTTATATACAAAAGAATAATCTGTTTCAAATTGTTTATAAGGCAGGTTTCATTTTTGATAATGAAACATACAAGCTTTTAACGATATTTTTATGAACCAAATGAACAGTCTATTATTATCTTCATAAAGTTTTTTTAAAAATTAAAAAGAATAATATTAATATAGTTTTGATAACTCTGAAAAATGGAAACAACTCAATTGATACTTGCCATCAACAAACTCAAAAAAGAAAAGAATGCTGTGATTATGGCTCACTATTACCAGACCGGCGATATACAGGACATTGCCGATCATGTTGGCGATAGCCTGGCACTGGCACAATGGGCAGCAAAAACCGAAGCAGATATCATTGTGCTGTGCGGTGTACATTTTATGGGGGAAACAGCCAAAATACTATCACCTTCCAAGAAAGTACTGATTCCTGATATGAATGCCGGATGCTCATTAGCCGACAGCTGCCCTGCGGACCAGTTTGAAGTCTTTACAAAGGCTCACCCGGATCATACAGTGATTTCGTATGTAAATACGACAGCAGCCGTGAAAGCACTCACTGATGTGGTAGTCACATCCACCAATGCCAAGAAAATAGTGGATTCATTCCCCAAAGATGCGAAACTTATTTTTGGTCCTGACCGTAATCTGGGAAATTATATCAACAGTGTAACCGGACGCTCGATGTTACTATGGGACGGAGCGTGCCATGTACACGAACAATTCTCTGTTGAAAAGCTGGTGAAATTAAAATCGGAACATCCCGGTTCACTCATACTGGCACATCCCGAATGTAAGAAAACAGTGCTTTTGATGGCTGATTTTATAGGTTCTACACAGGCCTTGCTGAATTATGCAACTGAATCGGATAAAACATCCTTCCTGGTAGCTACCGAATCAGGGATATTGCACGAGATGCAAAAAAGAAATCCCGATAAGGAATTTATCCCGGTACCACCAAACGACAGCACCTGTGCCTGCAATGAATGTAATTTCATGCGGCTCAATACCCTTGAGAAACTCTACAATTGCCTGCTGAATGAAACTCCTGAAATAAAGATTGATGAAGCAGTACGGGTAAAGGCAGTAAAACCTATTTTGAGGATGTTGGAAATGAGCTAAGTAATTAATAATTAAAAATTAATAATTAATAATTAAAAATTAAGAATTGTAAGGACACTGAAATTTTAATTCCAAAGAATATTATCTATGTTTAAAAAGTGATTTAAACCAAATAATAATCATTGAAGTAACGACAAAAATTAACATATCCACTTCTGCCGGATGAAAAATAGTTCGTGAACTGGAAAAGCATAAAAAACTGGTAAAAATAACTTATCCGATACCAGATAGTTTTGCTGAAAATAAAACCTATAACCAACAAGAGTTTGAAGATAAAGTCAAAGAAAAATTTGCTGAAACGTATGGAGTAAATTTAAAAGAAGTATAAAATATATACTAAAAAAGCGGATCACATTGATTCGCTTTTTTTTGCATGTTTAATCTACTCTAAATAATCAAAAAAATCAAATCCGGCAAGAAACTAATATCCGACTTACTTGTTTTTAGTGAATGTAAAAGGAGAATATTTCCTAAACAACTAATTAATCATTAAAAATAAAAATTATGAGCGCATCGTATATTTATCCGGGAGCATATTCGTTAAACGCATATGTTACTATTAAAAATTGCAGGGAAGCAATTGAATTTTACAAAAAAGCTTTTGGTGCTAAGGAAAGAGAAAGGTTATTAACCCCCGACGGACTTATTGCACATGCCTCCCTTGAGATTGAAGGTTCATTATTAATGATGTCTGATGAAGCTGCCATGATGGGAGGTAAGAGTCCCGAAACACTTGGAGGAAATCCATTGAGTCTATGTCTGTATGTCAGGGATGTAGATAAGGTATTTAAGACTGCAATTGATGCAGGCGGGAAAGAAATAATGCCTGTGAATGATCAGTTCTATGGAGACAGGTCAGGTACTTTGGTTGATCCGTTCGGATTCAATTGGATGATTGGAACACATAAAAGAGATGTAAGCCAGGAGGAAATGCAAAAACTTGCAAATCAAATGTATGAAGCCCAACACGCGGCACATCACAATTAAAGTTAACTAAAAAAAGCGGATAGAACTCCGCTTTTTTTGTGCCTTACCTGCAATATGCATAAATTATACTTACTTTTGTACCGTTGATTCACGTAGGGAATATATCAATAAAAAAAATGTTGTTTCTTATATCAACCTTACGTAAATTATTATAATCTACTAAATACCTACCATATACATGAATTGTAAAGCTATTATTTGTACTTTTGTTTTATTTATAAGCATCGCTGTTTCTGGACAAAAGGAAAATGTATCAAATATAAATACAACCCAGACTAAACCGTTGACTGGATCGGATAACAATGAAGTGAGAATAAATCTATTAATGTCAATAGCCGGATTACCTGAATTGAATTATGAACGATTTGTTGCTGATAACATGGGTGTTGGCCTGGCTGTTTCTATAGGTGTGGATAAAGTGGAAAATTTATCAACGCGGTCCATAATTTTACCTTATTACCGTCTTTATTTTGGAAATAAAAAGGCATCCGGATTCTTTATTGAAGGAAATATGGCCGTCATAGGGGAAAAAGAGTTGAATTACAATTACGATTACAATACACAGATTGGAACATCCACTACAATCACTAAAACCAGTATTGGATTTGGTTTTGCGGCAGGAGCAAAGTTTCTTGCACGAAATGGATTTACAGGAGAAGTCTATCTGGGAGCAGGAAGGATATTCGGTGAATCATTTAGTGATGCTTATCCAAGGGTGGGAGTAAGCTTAGGTAAAAGATTTTAAACTCATACCAACAACATAAAAAAGCGGAGTTTTCTCCGCTTTTTTTATGAATGGTTCGTTGTTACAATATTAAACAATTTATCATTCCGCCTGATTTGCTCAGAGGTTTTATAGAAAAAAGGTTTTATTTATATACTGGATGCAGTTATAAATGATATTTCTGTAATATCTTAGTTGTTATTTATTTATATGGCTATAGCCATATAAATATATTTAATTCCCTTTTGGGGTTTGGGGTACAATCTTAAACAGCTTATCATTTCGCCTGATTAATTCAGTGGTTTTAATGGAAAAAAAAGTTCCCTTATCCACTTTATCCACAGGTTCAAGTTTAACACGAATTTCCTTTACAGTATCTTCATAGGCACCGGTAGTATCCCCGGTAATGAGTATTTCATCACCCACCGAAAGGCTTTGAGCTTCGAGCAGGAATTCAGCAACACCAAGCTTATTAAAGTAGTTGGTTACTTTGCCCACATATATTTTTTTATGCGATGCTGCCGAACCATAGGTACTACTCCACTCGCCAAGACGCTGACCAAGGTAGTAGCCGTTCCAGAATCCACGGTTAAAGACCTTACTGAGTCTGTTGTTCCAGTCCTCTGTTTTCTCGTCCGTAAAGGTGCCTTCCAGACACGATTCTATGGCCTCTTTATAACAAGATACCACTGCCTTGACATATTCCGCACCACGGGCACGACCTTCAATCTTGAATACCCTGACACCTGCTTTCAACATTTCATCAACAAACCCAATGGTTTTTAAATCCTTTGGGGACATGATATATTCATTATCAATCTCCAGTTCAATTTCGGAGTCCTTGTCTTTTACTATGTATTCACGACGGCATATCTGGTTGCAGGCACCACGGTTGGCAGAAAGGTTTTTCTCATGCAGGCTCAGGTAACATTTACCAGATACAGCCATGCACAGGGCACCGTGGCAGAACATTTCAATACGGATAAGTTGGCCGTTTTTACCTTTAATTTGTTCATTTTCAATGGCATCATAAATCACTTTTACCTGTTCCAGGTTCAACTCACGGGCCAACACCACTACATCAGCAAACTGAGAATAAAATTTCAACGACTCAACATTCGTTATGTTGGTCTGAACGGAGAGGTGTACTTCTACACCTATACCGGAAGCATACATCATAGCAGCTACATCAGCAGCAATTATGGCTGATACTTCAGAGTCCTTAGCCACATCGATGATTTCACGCATGAGGGTCAGGTCGTTGTCATACAGGATGGTATTGACTGTGAGGTAACTTTTCACATTGTTTTCTTTGCAGATACTTACAATCTTTCGCAAATCCTCGGTGGTAAAGTTACTGCTCGATTTACTACGCATATTCAGTTTTTCAATGCCAAAGTAAACAGAATCGGCACCTGATGCAATGGCTGCCGAAAGGCTTTCCCACGAACCTGCAGGTGCCATGATTTCAATTGAACTTCTATCTACCCCTAACCCCTGAAGGGGAACTGAGTTAGTTTTATTTTGTATATTTTTTGTATCCATTTTTTTTGTAATCTACTGCAATAATCAAGTTCCCCTTTAAGGGTTAGGGGTCATTATTTGTATTTTGGAGTCAATTTATCAATGGTAAAACTAACCCCTAACCGTATCTGTTGATATGGAAAGTCGTTTATACCATATTGATACTGGGCAAAATAATTAATATTCTTTGTCAGTTTTGTAATCTTAGCTGCATAAACCATGGGGGCATCCCCGTAATTAGCACCATAACTTACATTGGTATGCATCCAACCCCAATATCCTGAAAGAGTATTTTCAAGTTTCCAGTTTTGGTTTCCAATAATAATTTTACCACCATACATGGGTGCATCATCCTGGGTACTCTGTCTTTCGGTTTCCCAACACATAAATCCAACATTAACCACTGCCCTGATTTCACTGATAAAGCTGCTTTGAATATGGAGCGATTTTCCTATTTCCGCATCAAAATAATACCCGGGAGTATTAAAATAACGCCTGTATTGCTGGTAAGTGCCGGAAGCAGTTTTCAGGGTAGTATTCAAAATAATATCAGGTGCATTATTAGTTTCTTTCAAAAGAAGTATTCGGGTTTGAAAATAAATATCCCCATTGGCTTTTCCGGAAGTGTTACCATCCAACATAGCGCGTTCAGCACTTACCTGATCGGTTACCTGGTAATGTTCTAAAATGGTGGACCATACTTTAAAAGAAACCCTTTCAGGGATCAAAGGAAATTCAATTTTAGCATATCCGTTTTCTGTCTGATCACCATGACCAAAATAGTAATCACCCGTCAGTGTGATAGTTGTTTTAGCCGGAATAGTGGCATCAGTGAATTCAGGTACCGGATTGGCGTTGGGTCCAAACCAGGCAGTAGAGTAGGGGGTCTGGGAATATATGCCTTGTAATGATAGGATTACTAAAAGAAAAATACATATTTTTTTCATGGCAGTCAATGTGATGGATGACTACAAAGATACGTAATAGTATTTTAATGAGAAATTCAATTTTTCAAATGTATGGAAATTCAATTTTTGTTTACAAATGTTGGTATGATATATTGTAACCTCATTTATCAGTCTTTCTGATGTAATAAACGGTGTAATTAATGTATGTATATGACAGATAATTAATTAATTGTGCAATGACATGGGAACATAGAATGATATGAATCTGGCTTGCGCATCCGATAATAATAGCAGAGAATTAAATAGTAAATCGATTCTTTCAGGTGAGTGTTTCAAACTCTTTACCTGTAAGTATAGATTCATCTTTTACTAAATATGATTCTTTTATTGAAGTTTGCTCCAACAACTCTCTTCTTTGATTTTGATGATGGAATTCCAGTGCTTCATAGAATTTTTTTCTATATATATTTTTGTTTCGGGAAAGAGCATTATCATATTCCTGAATCATTAAATGGATAATCTTAAATTTCATTTTTTTCATTTTACTTAAAAATTATTTGTCAAAAGTACTTTTTACTTCTAAACTATCGTAGGATCATTGATCAGTTTTTTATATTCTTAGTGTCAGATAACATTCTTACTGACAGAGTATATAACCCGTGTTAATTTATTATGAGAATAGTACAATGTAAATTATAAATTAAATTTCTACCTTTGCATTCCATTTTTGCATAAACATGAAGATTTCAAACATAGAATTTCCCGATAAACCATTATTTCTGGCTCCCATGGAGGATGTGACCGATCCGGCATTCCGCCTGTTGTGCAAACGTTTTGGGGCTGACATGGTATATACGGAATTTATTTCGGCTGATGCGTTGATCAGGAGTGTAAAACGCACGGAACAGAAACTGAACATCTTTGATGCAGAACGACCTGTAGCCATTCAGCTGTATGGCCGGGAAGCAGTTGCCATGGCTGAAGCTGCCATCATTGCCGAAGAAGCAAAACCTGAAATCATTGATTTAAACTTCGGTTGCCCGGTAAAGAAAGTAGCGGGTAAAGGGGCAGGAGCAGGGCTGCTGCGTGATATACCAAAAATGCTTGAGATTACTTCGGCTGTAGTACGGGCTGTAAAACTTCCGGTAACAGTAAAGACCCGACTGGGGTGGGATGATGACAGCAGGATTATTGTGGATCTGGCAGAACGCTTGCAGGATTGTGGCATTGCAGCGTTATCCATTCATGGACGCACCAGAGCCCAAATGTACAAAGGCGATGCTGACTGGACACTGATTGGAGAAGTAAAAAACAACACGCGCATGCATATTCCCATCATTGGGAATGGCGATGTAACGACTCCTGAACGTGCTGCCGAATGTTTCGACCGCTATGGAGTGGATGCTGTGATGGTTGGACGTGCTTCAATCGGAAAGCCCTGGATATTTGCTGAAATGAAGCATTATCTGAAATATGGTGAGAAGATGAATCCGCTGTTGTTCGAAGAGCAAAAGGCGATTATTAAGCAGCAGGTTATGGATGCCGTGGCGTGGCTTGATGAACGCAGGGGAATCATTCATTCGCGCAGGCATTTAGCTTCGACACCTGTCTTTAAAGGAATTCCCAACTTTAAAGAAACACGGATAGCCATGCTTCGGGCTGAGAATATGGAAGAGTTATTTAAAATATTAGATTCTGTACATGAACAGGAAGTTATACTATAACGTTATTATTTTTTTAATGTCAAATTCAATTTTATAACGCAATGAAAAAAATCTTATTCCCAATTATTGCTTTAACGCTTATGACACCAGCATTCAGTTCTGAGAAAGATGCCAATTTAAATGTAGGCATCAAGGTGGCGAATCTGGATACAACCGTATCGCCTAAAGTAGATTTTTATCAGTATGCCTGTGGAGGCTGGATGAAAAATAATCCACTTACAGGTGAGTATTCACGTTTCGGAAGTTTTGATAAACTGGCTGAGAACAACCGAAAACAACTCAGGGGGTTAATTGAAGAAATTGCAGCTAAGCCTGCTTCTAAAGGAACTGTGGAACAAAAAATCGGTGATGTGTACAACCTGGCAATGGACAGTACGAAATTGAATGCTGAAGGTTTCAAACCTATTCAGGCTGATTTGAAGAGAATCGGAGAAATTAAAAGTACTCAGGATATCCTGAAACTAATGCCTGATTTAATCCTTGCAGGATTAGATCCGTATTTTGCCGTATTTGTTGAAGCCGATCCGATGAATAGTTCGCTGGAGCTGGTTCAGACTTATCAAAGCGGTATCAGCCTTGGACAACGTGACTATTACCTGGAAAACGATGCCCATACCAAAGATATCCGCGACAAATACAAAGCCCACGTGGTGAAAATGTTCGGACTGGTAGGATTTACTCCGGCAGAAGCTCAAAAAAACATGGAAGCTGTATTGACCATTGAAACCCGTTTGGCTAAAGCAGCATACGATAAGGTGAAATTGCGTGATCCGCATGCCAATTACAACAAAATGACTGTGGCTGATCTTCAAAAACTGGTTCCGGAAATTAAGTGGAGCGAATACTTTACAGCCCTTGGATTGAAAAATACCAACGATATCAGTGTTTCGCAAAAAGAATCATTGGTTGAAGTGGGTAAAATTATCGCTACGGAGCCTATAGCTGCCCAAATTGCCTATTTACAATGGAAATTGATAGATGAGTCGGCTGCCTATTTAAGTGACCCTATATACGCCCAGAACTTCGATTTCTATGGTATGACCCTTTCGGGCAAGAAAGAACAGTCACCACGTTGGAAACGTGCAGTCGGTACCGTGGATGGAGTACTTGGTGAAGCTGTTGGGCAGATGTATGCAAAGAAATATTTTCCTGCTGAAGCAAAAGAACGAATGTTGAAGCTTGTACATAATTTGCAGGTATCGCTGGGAGAACGAATCAAGGCATTGCCCTGGATGGGAGATTCCACCAAGGTTAAGGCTATTGAAAAATTAAATGCTTTCTATGTGAAAATAGGATATCCTGATAAATGGAGGGATTATACTGACCTTGATATTGCCAAAGATTCGTATTATGCCAATATCCAACGTGCCAGCAAGTTTGAACATGCTTATCGTTTTGCAAAGGCCGGTAAGAAGGTTGATAAAACGGAATGGCAAATGACCCCTCAAACGGTAAATGCCTATTACAATCCATCTACCAACGAAATATGTTTCCCAGCAGGAATACTTCAATACCCGTTTTTCGATATGAAAGCTGATGATGCCTTTAATTATGGAGCTATCGGAGTTGTAATCGGACACGAAATGACCCACGGATTTGATGACCAGGGTCGTCAGTTTGATAAAGAAGGTAACCTGAAAGACTGGTGGACTGCACAGGATGGTAAGAAATTTGATGTCCGTGCCAAAGTGATGGCTGATTATTTTGATTCAATTGTAGTTGCTCCCGGAGTTCATGGTAATGGTAAATTCACATTAGGTGAAAACATTGCCGATCATGGTGGTTTGCAGGTATCGTATCAGGCATTCAAAAATGCAACATCCAATGCACCTCTTTCCATTAATGATGGTTTTACACCGGAACAACGCTTCTTCCTGGCTTATGCCAATGTCTGGGCCGGAAATGTACGTCCTGAGGAAATTCTGAAACGCACCAAATCCGATCCTCATTCGTTGGGTAAATGGCGTGTTGACGGTGCTTTGCCTCAAATCCAGGCATGGTATGATGCTTTCGGCATTAAAGCCGGTGATCCTATGTTTGTCCCCGTTGAAAAACGCGTAAGTATCTGGTAATTTTCTAAGAATTATTTTATTAAAACAGGCTGACACAGTAACGTGTCAGCCTGTTTTTATTTACACTGATATTCACACGGTTTAGATCCTATCTTATCCCATATTCGTTTTAAAAGGATCGTTTTCATAATTATCCTTATTTTCTGACCAGACAGGTGGTACTGCAGGAGAAGACAAAATCAGTGAAATCTCATTGTCCAATTTAATCCGTTCAATTATTGGAGAACTATAAACCTTTTTTTCCGTACTTTTTATATTTGTTTTCATAATTATTTTATCATTATGTTGTCTTATTATTTTTTCAATTTTCTGGTCACTATTTCTCCATTCTTTTGAATAGTCAACATATATATGCCATTCATTAATTCGGGGCAAGAGAGGGTATTCATTGACCCTTTGTGTAATGATACAACACGAACTTTTTGACCCTGTAAATTGTAAAGAGTGGCTATTGCCTGGTCAGTAACTTCACCTTCAATGATAATTGTTCCGTTAGTGATATATGCTTTCAGGTTATTTATCTCTGCAGTTATCTCTGTTTTTTCGGTTGTCTGATTGAGGTTGGTATGTATATAAAACCTTCCAATTCCACTAGTTTCAGCCGGAAGAGTGGCTTTATAGCCAGCACCATCTGAGAGTAGTGTGAGGATACCGGTAGTTTTGTCTTCCAGTACAACATTGCATTCTGGAGGTAGTGCTACATTTTCTGCACTAAAGGTGACATCACCACCAGCTTTGCAATCTATACCCACAGGAATAACCAGATTATTATAATTTTCGGGCAGACACTGAACAGCAAAGTCTACCCCATTGTCTTCGACCAATCGCGTATAAAGTGATAAGCCATTTGTGCCACGAAGTAACCCTGCATCATAGGTAGGATCGAGGCCATTGGTCATATTCCCGTTGAAAGTAATAATAGTAGAAGACGAAGCATCTGCACTTGCTGCGTTAAGTGCTATGCCTGGCCAACTTGTAGTATTTGCCGGTGATCTGAAAATTGTACTAACTTGTTGCGACTGCATTAAGGCGGTAAACTGCAAGGTGTTGTTGTTTGCAGCAGTTTTTACAAAGAATCCCTGCCCCGGTGCAATGTAGTTTTGCAAAAGATTTGTCTTACCAGGAATAGTAAAACCAGAATTGCTTATGATTTTATACAAATTTTGACCACTATATGTCGCATCTTCATCCCATACATACACACAGGCATAACTGGCATCCAGAATCCCAATGTTTTTTGTAATTAGATTCTCTGCAGAAGTTGCTAAAGTATTTATTCCAATTGACGAAGGGTATGGGTTACCTACACAATTCCATCCCTCAGTACCAACTTTGGTAAGAGTAACTGTTTTTGTTCCACTGGTAAGTGTACCGGTAAAAGCGACAGTACCATTTGAACTCCTTCGAAGGTTATAGCCTTTACCTGCTATCAGGTTACCCACTGTTCCAACTGTGAAAAATGGTTTCCAGCTATTTGTAGTTTCATTGTAGTCCATCATTCCATAATTGCTACCGGAAAGAGGAATTGCATTGCCTGTAGCCTGAATAAAAGTGCTGATGCTACTTCCTGCAGCAACTGGCGAAACTAAGTGCCATTTGTTCCCTGTCATGTAACGTTGGACGGTGATAATGCCACTAACGTTAAGTGTTCCGGAATTGATGATCGAGCCCGTACCATTGTTGTCACTTTCTATGTCAAGATCGCCTGTTGAAGTTAAGGTATTACCCGACAAGACGGTTAGGGCGGCTGTTGAACTTATGATAAGATTACCTGTTGTGAAATTACCATCAACCGTACAATTTGCTGAAATTGTTGCTTCAGTAGTTGAACCTGGAATACCTGCACTCCAATTGCCAGCCAACGACCAGTTACCGGCAGTTTGGAAACTTGATGTAGAGGCGGCATTGGTAGTAAACGATCCATCCAACCCGTTAGTTGTTCCTGCTGAATTAACTCCTTTTACCCGATAATGATAGGTTGTATTGGGCGTTAATCCTGTAAGCGATGCGCTTACAGATGTGTTTGATGTCCCTGTTACAGTACCAGGTGTTGCAGCTGCTGAACTTCCGTAACCAGTTGTCAAACCATAATCAAATGTAACAATGGTACTGGCATTGTTCGCATTGATGCTTCCATTGAGTGTTGCACCGGTGGTGGTAATGGCAGTTGCCGTCAAAGTGGTTGCCGTAGAAAAAGCCGCTGTTGTGGTAAATGATTGATCCAGTCCGTTGGTAGTCCCTGAAGTACTAACACCAACAACCCTGAAATGATACGTTGTATTTGGAATCAGGCCCGTGATAGCTTTACTTACCGAAATTGCAGTACTTCCTGTGACCGGGCTTTGATCGGCTGTTACACTGCTGCCATAGCCTGTCGTTGTTCCATATTCAAAAGTGACGGTTGTGCTGGCATTGTTGGCATTAATGGTTCCATTCAGTGTTACCCCGGTGGTGGAAATACTGCTTGAAGCCCCGGTTGTTGCAACAGGTGGTATTAGAGCAGCCTTAACATTTAAAACGTAATCCTCAAATTCTCCAAAGCCAACGGCACAAGTATAATCACCCCCGAAAGCACCTCCGGTATCAGCATCTAGCATGACACGCATGTATATTTGTCCTGGGGATATACCAGCGGGAACATTGATTGTTCCTGTCAGTGTCTTTGATCCTGTCCCAGTATTACCATACCATACAACAGGGTTTTCGTTTGCGTCTAATATATATGGAAATGACGGTGTTCCATTTACATTATTTTGATTCCAGTCAACATACACAGCAATATATTGATAACCAAGATCTTGCCCGGTTACAGTTACGGAAATAGGATAACTTTGTCCGATTGTAACCTCTCCGGGAGTAACCTGGGGGCTTGTTCTTCCATAATCGAAATGCCAGCCAGAAGTACCGACTGTAGTGGTATTATTAATCCCGGCAAAAGTTACATTTGTGATGTAATCTCCAAATTGATGACAAGTCGACGATTGGTCTGATCCAGTCCAGGCAACTTGTAAAGCGGTCGGTGGTGTATACGCAAAAGCATTCCCGGCAAATAAAATAAACATTCCCAGGAAGAATAATTGTTTAGTTCCTAATTGTAAAATCTTTTTCATAATCGTTTTTGTTAAATTGTATTTTAATTCTTTTATACACATAAATATGGGTTTTCCCATCCCGAAACGCACATATTGTGTATATCGTTAAAGACGGAATCATTATATGGCATAGCCTTGCCTTTTTCAATAATAATTTTCAAAGGATTGTGCGGTTGAAAGGTTATTTTTTCAATCTCTATTTCAGGGAGATTAAGTTTTGCACCCAACCGGAAGTTACGTACACCTCTTGGTCCGGTCACAGTACCGTTTCTAAAAAAAGAAAGTACTGCTTCTTTGTCATTCCTTTGTAGTTCAGGTAGAACATTCAGAAATGCAAGTCCCGATTCGTACCCCATTACAGCAAATAAAGTTGCTTTCTTTCCAGTTGCGGATTCGTAAGCCTTTTTGAAAGATTGATTCTGATCGGTGGTGGAATAATAATTCCATCCGGAGGCAGAAAAGCATTTAATATCTAAATTATTTGTTCTGCTTATTATTTCATCAGAAGCCATGTGTGGTGAAACAATTAGCGGAATTCTTCCATACAGGGTGGATTCTTTAAAAGCCCTGTAAAAGTCAATGGCTTCGTCTCCACAAAATAAAACATGGAGGTAGTCAACGTTACTTTTCTCTATTTTTTCAAAAAAAGAGGGTAGTTTTGGAAGTATTGATTTATGATCAGGATTATAAGGTATTACAAGCATATCTATTTCTTTGGCACCGGCACTAATAGCACCTTGCCAAAAGGCACTATGCATGTGGTATCCGGCATCATATACCGACATGAGCATGGCTCCTTTTCCTTTATAAGTCGCCTGGCTCCAATTGCCCAGCGCATATTCCATTTGCCAGATTAGAAAACTATTGCTGAATAAATCAACAGGAAGTGCATATACGGGTGGCAGATATTCGCCCATATCAAAAAAGAATCCGATTTTATTTCGTTGCTGAATAACAGGAATAATATCCGGAATAGATTTATAACTTATGAAACCTGAAATAATATCCACATTGTGGAACGAAACAAGTTTGTTGATGGCTGTTTTTACCAATTCTTTTTTCCCCTGATCAATATATTCAGGGAAGAATTGAAAACTACCCTTGTGTTGTTTGGGCACAGCAGCATAAAACCCATCAATAATGTCGCGGGACATATTGGGATGAATGGATGAATAAGGAAAAAGAAAGCCGATTTTAATTACGTTGGCCATGTTGTAATAATTAGAATTGGAACCTGAAATGGATAATTACCCCGAAAGAAATTCTCTTTCGGGGTAATTGGTTTTCTATTCTCTTGTAGGATATATGCCCATGGTACATATACAGGCATTCAGAACACAGTAAGGTTGCATAACACTTACCGGTGCAGAACTTCCGTTGGTCGCAACAGTAACGGTTCCGGCAACAGTTCCACCGCCTACGTTAAGCGTAATATCAGGAGCTGTGCCATTGTAAAGAAATCCACTTGTAACGGCAGCAATAACATTTGTTCTCGTAGTCGGGTTTGCGCTGGTTCCCGGTCCTGAATTTGCCTTAATGGTAGCCGATGCAGCCCCAATAGTAGCTAAGTGGTTGTGTATAGGCATCTGAGCCGTTGAAAGCGTTGCGGATTCTACTCCGGTAGTTGTATTTCCCATGGAGTAGTTGGTGTGATTTCCAATAGAAGAAATCCCTTGTCCAAGAATAACGCGTCCTCTAAGATCAGGTAGCCCGAAATTATTGACCCCATCACCTCCATAGTTAATACCTAACAAGGAGTAAAGAGCAGAGTTTTGTACAATGGACAATGTATGCCCATCACAGAGTGCCCATCCCATGGGGATGAAATTAAAACCAAAATACGCAATCATTGCTAAAAAAGCATCCATAAGTTTAAAATTTTAATGGTTAATATTAAAAGGTTTATTGATTAGAAATGAAAGTTTTTCTTACTTTTCATGTTTTCTTTTTTACTTATTTGTAATCAGGATATCAACAATTCTGTCAAGGATTGCTGCATTTTTAGTTATAAATACTTTTCCTGCCTCTTCCAGTGCCTTCATGTTTTCAGGTGTTGCCAGATCCATACTGCTATCTGCTGTTTCAACGGTAGGTTCCAACCGGAAATAGGTTCCCCCCTTAGACGGTTCAAATGTCCCGAATAGCTGGTTTAGTTCATAATGAACGGTTTCAGAGTTGCCTGACATTAAAATATCGATCAGAGGTTTCAACCATCCTACCACACCCCACTTCTTTGCTTTGCGGTAGGGATACGGATCTCCCTGCGAACCTGTACCGATTGAAAGCAGGATCATATCGCCGGCATTTGGATAATCCGGTTTATCATCACGCTTCAGTATCTCCGAAAACTTCAGTGTACGCGCTTCGGCATAGGCACACATCGAAGGGTTATTGGCAAACATGCCTCCATCTACCAGATAAAGCGGAGCACCAAAGGTAGAATGAATTTCAGCCGGTTTGAAATAAGTAGGTGCTGCAGAAGTTGACCTGGCAATATCACGCATTAAAAAATCATTGGTTGTCCCTTTTCGTGTATCCACCTGGTTGAAAAATACCGTTTTACGTTGAAAAATCTCGTATGCTGTAATCATACAGGGTTTAAGTGCCTGACTCAGTTTCGCTTCTCCTAAATAGGTATGCAGAATCCGCTCAATATTGGCAACCGGATATTTTGCTTCAAACAGCCCAAACCAATTCATAATCTTACGTCCAAAAGGAATGGAGAAAATATTTCTTCCATTCTTTAAATAGAGGTTAACAGCATCTTGTGCACTGAATTTCGGTCTGTTGTCTTCGTCAGGAGTGACATACATGCATGTTAGTATTCCACCGGTACTGGTTCCGGCCAGCAAATCAAAATAATCACATAAATGAGTTTCAGTTTTACCGTTTTTCTCCTGGAGTTGTTGTTCCAGATAAGCAAGGATAACTCCCGGCAGAATACCCCGGATTCCTCCACCATCGATGGACAATATGGTTATTTTTTTCATTTTTCAGGCAAATTATTAAAAGGATGGTTGAACTATTAAATTTTGAGTTTATCCCGTTGTAATCAACTCGTGAAAGAATGAAAGTTTTGTTATACTACTTTCAATTTTTGGTTTTTCTCCCTGAACGTACCAAAATTCCACTTCCCTTGCCCGTTGTTTCCTGAAATCATAGAATTGTTTAGGAAGTGTAATGCTTGAATCATTGTCAGTTAATACTTCTTTGCCAAAGACACGGACTGTTGTGAAGAGTTTTAATACAGGAAAAGCTTCGATATCATCAGGGATCGTAATTTTGATGTGAGAAAGGATATTTTCAAGGTTCAATTTACTAATAGTAAATACATTCCCCAGCAGTTTTCGTTCAAAAACCGGTGCTTCATTTTCATAATACAACATCCTTTCCATCTCCATTTTCGGATTGGTAAGGCAAGCATCGATGGATATCTCTTCAGGAATAAATATGCATGCCTTATCCAGTTGAGGTATCAGGTTTTGCATGATTGCTACCTGAGGTTCACTTCGCAGGCAGGCAAGCATTGTTTCACAAATAACAATGTCGTAACGTTTGCTGATATTGAAGTCGGTTGCATCGGCATTGTATACTTCATCAATATATTCTTCAAGGCCAAGTTTACCTGTCAGTTCCAACAAAGCGACAAGGGAACTTTGTTGTATATCCAGTAAATCCACTTGAACTTCATCGTTTTTATAAAGTGGGAGGAGTGGCACCAGAAGTGTTCCGAACGGACCGGTACCGGCATAAAGTATTCGGATTGGCTTGATTTTGTTTTCTGAGAGTTTTAATGAAATAGCTTTGTGGATTCCCCGCAAAAAAAGCGCTGTCCTTTTCATTTCCAGCAGGCAGTGTGCTGCTGCCGGTGTAGAAATGGCTTTGCCTGTTGGAAGGATAATCTCTTTATCATCCTCATGACAATCAACAGTTACACCTGTAATCCGGCTATAAATCAGATATAACCGGTCAACAGCCAGCTTCATTTGCCCTATATTGTCATTGCATTCCAATAACAACCGGGCATTTTCATTGAGTGCTTCATGCAGAAAATGATCATTATCCATTGCTTATGTTTACCAGACGTAAAAATAAAGGTGTACAAAATCAATTAGTTACATAATAATACTGTTAATATTTATTTTGCTTTGACAAGTAGCTAAACCCTTAGTAATTGTGATAATAGTGCTACTTTTTTTCATACCTTACACAAAGTAAATAAAATTAATTAAAAAGAAACTTATCAATTCGTACAAATTTGTGTACGTATTGATAAGTATCAGCTGAAAGATCATAAGTTTTATAATCAGGTAAACAGATGTACAATTTTCCAGATCAATTGAATTATTTATCAATCCTAATGTTAAATTTAAAAGTACATGAATACAAGTCGTTAGTACTTATACAAAATAACAGGATATGCCTCAGAATATCTGTTTTTGAGAATGGAAAGTTTGTTTTTCCTTATAGGTAGCTTTGCTTGTTTGTCGCCAAACGGATGGAGATTTGGTGGTTATATGCTTGAAGTGGCGACTGAAGTTTGAAGATTCACTGTATCCGACCATTTCGGATATTTCTATCAGGGTATAATCCGGATATTTAACAAGCAAAATCTTTGATTCTTCAATCCGGAGCAAATTAATCCAGGAATTGAAATTCAAGCCTTCTTCATTATTGATAAACCTGGAAAGCGAAGTGCGTCCGATTTTCAGATAACGGGCCATTTCTTCTATATTTACTTCCTGATTGAGATAATATTTTTCTGTAAGGATCGTGTTTTTTAAATCAGCCCATACCATCCGTCCCTTGTTTTTGGTAGGTTCTTCCATTCTATTAAACGAAGAATAAATGGCCGGTTCGATATAGAGATAGGTGCGTGGATACTGGATGTAGCAAATACCGAATGCCAGATAGAAAATGACGAATAAACCGGTAAATCCCAACAACACTCGCTCTGAAAGTATTAAACTTGAAATTACTGCACAAATACCAATGCATAGAGCAGCATAAAAACAATACCTGACCCAAGAAAGTTGTAACCGGTAGTTATCTGCAAAATAATTATCTATTTCATTTTCATATTTACGGGCCTGATGAATAAAAGTGCGCGTTAAATATCCTAATTGGGCAATATAGAAAAGTACAAACAATTCGCGTATGAATATTGATGGCTGGAATGCCATTTCCAATAGCTTCTGGTAGCTCTGTATGACAGGATTTCCCCATCTGGATGCTACCAGCAGATAAAGTATATTCAGTATCAATGCCGGTGTTAATTGAAGGTATAGATTCCTCCAGGTAATAGAGCGGGGAGATAGCAGGGTAATCAATGCAAAAGTAAACATGGAAGCTTGCAGGGAAGCTATGGACAGTTTATCCATCGAAATTAAATTGACTGGCGGAGGATTAAGTGCTAAAACACATATTTCGAGAAGAGCCATGAGCAGATACGTACCTGCAAGAAACCGGAGGGATATGCGGTATTTCTTTAATCCTACATTGGAAGGCAGGGGAAGAACCATAAAAACACCGGCCATAGCAATACAACCAATGATGAATGCCGTATTTACAAAAAGAGACACTTGATTTTCCATATATAAGATATGCTAATGCCCGATTTTATGTATTTAATGAGTAACTTAAAGCGCTAACATTAAATATTATAATACAAAAGTAAACAAATAAGGCAGAACCTCATCGTCTGCCTTATTTTTTTTTCGGTTATACTGCTTTTTGCTTTCCATAACCGTTCGATAATTAATCGATTTCCCATGTGTTTTAATTTCTTCTTCCCGGCTTTGCTTTCGGGCTGCCTTTACCTGCTCCAGTACGGAGGACTTCTTCTTCATTTTTATTGTTTTTTAAATAATTTAGCTCTTTTTATATTAACAAAATAATCTTCTTTTTGTTTTTAAATATTTAATAAGGTTATATGTGAAGGAGTCGGATATTCCGGAACTCGTTCAAATTTAAATCCCGGAGTCGCGATTTCCATATAGCGAAATAGGCTTAATAGGATTTAATATGCGCGATATTGAATAGGTTTTAAAATACGCGATATGGAAATCGCGTCTCCCGAATACTCTTTTTCAGTAGTAATAAGACTTATTCCGGAACCCGCGATTTACATATCAGGAAGCAGAATAAAAAGGTATTAAGTAGTAGGAAATATATAATGTCCTATTATTCTAAATAAAACTTCATAAATCCTCGGCTCTATCACCCTCTCCCGATAGCTATCGGGATTGGGAGAGGGCAGGGGGAGAGGTCATATTAAATGAAGAAATAAAACAAGACATTATATTGTTCCCATTACTTAAGTTACATGATATTGAAATAGCAACACTCAATATACCCCTACAAATTGTTAAATGAATTAATTTATATATAACCATTTAAACTACAAAGGTATGGAAAAGAAAGAATTTTATCGTCATGCTCTTCCACATTTTCAGCAACCAGGTCAGGCATATTTCATTACTTGGTCTTTAAAAGATGCTTTGCCTACAAAAGCCATGGATTGCTACGAGATAAAACTCAACAATCTTCATTCTACGATACAAATATTACTGCATAATAGAGCTGACAATGCCCTGCTCGAAAATACAAAGAAGGAGTATTATCTTACTCGTAATAAATTCATGAAAGCTTTCGATGATTTGCTTCATTTGCAGGATAAAGCAATTGTCAATTTATCAAATAAAGCAAACAGGGATATACTAACACAATCATTGGCTTTTTGGGAAGGTAAAAAGATTGAGAATTATGCTTATTGTGTGATGTCAAATCATGTGCATTGGGTGTTAAGGCTTTATGATATTGATGAAAGTGGAAATGCAGTTTATTTACAAGATATTTTACAATCGGTGAAACGTTTTTCTGCTACAGAGATAAATAAAGTTGAAGGATTAAAGGGTTCTTTATGGCAAAAGGAAAGCTATGACACAACAATCCGCAATGATAAACATCTATATTCTGCTATTGATTACACCATAAACAATCCGGTTAGGGCTGGTTTAGTTGATCATTGGTATGATTGGAATGGTACAAAGTTAAATGAAGATATAGTTGAGTATTATTAGTATCAATATTTTGAAATAGCGTATCCCTGATTTCGTTTTAATAGTGATAAGTCTTATTCCGGGACTCGCGATTTCTATATCGCGAAATAGAAGAAAGAGGGTTTAAATTACGCGATATGGGAATCGAGTGTCCCTGATATCGTTTTCAAAAGTAATAAATCTTATATCGGGACTCGCGATTTTCAAATCGCGAAATAGAAGGAATAGGATTTAAACTACGCGATATGGAAATCGCGTGTCCCTGATATCGTTTTCAATAGTGATAAGTCTTATTCCGGGACTCGCGATTTTCAAATCGCGAAATAGAAGAAAGAGGGTTTAAACTATGCGATATGGAAATCGCGTGTCCCTGATATCGTTTTCAATAGTGATAAGTCTTATTCCGGGACTCGCGATTTTCAAATCGCGAAATAGAAGAAAGAGGGTTTAAATTACGCGATATGGGAATCGCGTGTCCCTGATATCGTTTTCAAAAGTAATAAATCTTATATCGGGACTCGCGATTTTCAAATCGCGAAATAGAAGAAAGAGGGTTTAAACTATGCGATATGGAAATCGCGTGTCCCTGATATCGTTTTCAAAAGTGATAAATCTTATTCCGGGACTCGCGATTTTCTATATCGCGAAATAGAAGAAAGAGGGTTTAAATTACGCGATATGGGAATCGAGTGTCCCTGATATCGTTTTCAAAAGTAATAAATCTTATATCGGGACTCGCGATTTTCAAATCGCGAAATAGAAGGAATAGGATTTAAACTACGCGATATGGAAATCGCGTGTCCCTGATATCGTTTTCAAAAGTGATAAGTCTTATTCCGGGACTCGCGATTTCTATATCGCGAAATAGAAGAAAGAGGTTTTCGACTACGCGATATGGAAATCGCGTCTCCCGAATATTCTTTTTAGTGTAATAAATCTTATACGGGGAGTCACGATTTCTATATCGCGAAATTGGTGGGGTAGGTTTTAAGGAATGTAATATGGAACCGGTTTTTATAATACGCGATATGGAAATCGCGTCTCCCGAATATTCTTTTTAGTGTAATAAATCTTATACCGGGAGTCGCGATTTCTATATCGCGAAATTGGTGGGGTAGGTTTTAAGGAATGTAATATGGAACAGGTTTTTATAATACGCGATATGGAAATCGCGTGTCCCAAATTTCCTTTTTAATAATTATAAATTTTATTCAGGGAATTGTGTCACTTATTCTTAATCAATAAATTTTTATTTCCCTTTTCCCATCTTCCTGTTCCACGATATCCACATTTATCAATGAGTCGGGTAGGAGGTGAGCCATGTTTTCCGACCATTCGATAAAACACAGGTTTCCGCTGTACAGGTAATCTTCTGCCCCAAGGTCGAGTGCTTCCTGTGTGTTGGTGATGCGGTAGCAATCGAAATGGTAAATGATCCTTCCGTCGGCTGCTTCATATTCATTCACGATGGAGAAGGTCGGACTGTTAACAGTTTCCTTCACACCCATCACTTCGCAAATGGCTTTAATGAATGTTGTTTTTCCGGCACCCATTTTTCCGTTAAAGGCAAAAATGGTACGCTCTCCAATCAGCCCTATAAATTGCCGGGCAGTATCATGGATGGTGTCGATGGATTCAATTGTTAATATATGCATGATCTTTAAATTTAGGAGTAAGAAGTAAGAGGTAAGAGGTAAGTATCGAAAAATACACTTTATTTCACAAAACAGTACTTACCTCTTACTCCTTACCTCTTACTCCTTTTTTCCGTGCAAAGATAAGCCTTTTTCCGTACTGTATTTACGCCAAAAGGTGCGTATAATTTATTCTATCCAATTCTCAGGCCTTCAACGCGGCTCTGAAGTAGTTATAAACAATTGATGCTCTGCTAGTTCCTGCTATTTCAATTAGTTCCTTCAATTCGGCGCTTTTAATTCGTTTTATGCTCTTAAAATGATTTATCAGGTCACTTTTCGTTTTTTCACCAATTCCGGGTATGGTATCGAGCTCGGAGGCAATTTGTGTCTTGCTTCTTTTGTCGCGGTGGAAGGTGATGGCAAACCGGTGTACTTCATCCTGCATCGAAGCCAGTAATTTAAAAAGTTGGTCGGTCGGTTTCATGCCGATTGCTTTGGGTGGAAATCCAAACAGCATTTCCCGGGTATGGTGTTTGCTGTCTTTGGCAAGTCCGGCTATTGGAATGTTAAGTTTCAGTTCATCCTCTACCACCTGGCGGATCACTTCCATTTGTCCGATACCGCCATCGGCAATGATCAGGTCGGGTAGGGGGGTCTCTTCATTGATCATCCGGGTATATCGTCTGCGCACCACTTCTTTCATGGAAGCATAGTCATCGGGACCCACCACTGTTTTAATATTATATTTTCGGTAATCTTTTTTTGAAGGTCTGGCTTTTTTGAATACCACACAGGCTGCAACTGCGTCAGTACCAGATATATTGGAATTATCAAAGCACTCAATGGTCATAGGTGGCTTTTCCATATGCAGCACTTCCTGAATGGTTTTCAACAGTTGTATACTCCGTTGGTCCGGGTTTAGCTTCTCGGCCTGCTTCATTTTATCCAGTTTGTACTGCCTTACATTCTGCATGGATAGTTCAAGCAACTTTTTACGGTCACCACGCTGAGGGGTAATGATGGATACTCCTTTAATCGGATAGTCGATATCAAACGGAACAATCACTTCTTTCGAATTGCTCTTGAACCTTTCACGTAATTCTACGATGGCCAGTGCCAGTAATTCCGCCTTGTCTTCATCAATCCGTTTTTTGTATTCAATGGTATATCCCTGGATAATCGACCCCTTTGAAATACGCAGGATATTTACAAAGGCTGAACTGTCATCTTCATCATAGGCAAATACGTCGGTATTTTCTACCACCGAATTGGCAATAATCGATTTCGATTTGTAGTTTTCAATCAGGTCGTATTTCAGTTTTATCTGATGGGCTTCTTCGTATTTGTATTCGGCAGCCAGATGGTGCATTTGATCAAGCAACATTTTACTGATCTCATTGGCGTCCCCCTGGATAATCTGGCGGATCTGTTCAATGCGTCTAAGGTAATCGGGTTCCGATTCTTTTCCTTCACACGGTCCGTTGCACCGGTGGATATGATATTGCAGGCAGACCTTAAATTTACCTGCCTGTATATTCTCTTTTGTCAATGCGAGGTGACAGGTACGAATAGGGAACAGGTCGTGGATAATTTCAAGCAGAGAATTCAATGTGTAATTCGAGCTGTAGGGTCCGAAGTACGTGCCTCCGTTTTTATAGATATTCCTGGTCTTGAAAATACGTGGAAAAGGTTCGTTGGTGATGCAGATGCTTGGATATGTTTTCCCATCTTTCAGCAAAACATTGTACCGGGGCTGGTATTGTTTGATCAGATTATTCTCCAATAATAAGGCATCCTCCTCGGTATCGACCACGATATATTTGAGCGAAACAATGTTTTTTACCAGCACATTTGTCTTGCCCGAATCATGAATTTTATTGAAATAGGAGGTAACCCGTTTCTTTAAATTCTTGGCTTTCCCGACATATATGATTTCCTCGCTTGCATTAAAATATTGGTAAACCCCCGGCTTATCCGGCAGTGCATTTACCTGTTCTTTCAATGTGGATTGTATTTTCATGGTCAATTTCGTGTTGTTCCACGTGGAACAAATTAGTAGGTGGTTAGTAGTAGGTAGTTAATAGTTGGTAGAAGGTAGTAAGTAGTAAATAGTCTGTATAGTTGGTTTAGTTGTTGGTAAGATGTTGGATATTAATTGTTTCACGTGAATCAGTTTTGTTTGTTTCTAATTGTTGTTTTGCCTGGTTTGTTTTCTTTTTAGTTTATTTTAAAAGTACATTTAGGACGTAAAGTTCTCCTGTTTGTACATTTCCTTTCAATCTATAATAACGCAAATTATCCGTTTTTATCGTTTATTGTTTCACGTGGAACAATTTAAAAGCTCTTTTGTTTGCCTGTTGATGCTATCTTTACTGCCGTTTCTTTATATCAAATACCTTTGATTTAACTGTGGCTCCCTCCTTGTATTCTTCTCAAGGAAGGAATTTTTATATCAAAATTATTGTCTTTTATCGAGTCCTGTTGCCTATCAGGTGCCCATAATAGAAGCATCAACTTCATTCTCCCACTACCCACTACCCACTACCTACTAATAACTACCTACTAGAAACTATCTTCCCAGCATTACCAGCAATATATTCACATCACTCGGTGAAATGCCCGGTATACGGCTTGCCTGTCCGATTGTTTCGGGCTCTATACGGGTTAGTTTCTGGCGTGCTTCTGTGGATAAAGAAAGGATAGAATTGTAATCTATCCGTCCCAAAATAGGGATATGTTCCAGTCTCAGGAGCTTTTCGGCGATCAGTCTTTCCCGTTCTATATAGCCTTCGTACTTTAAAAGCACTTCTGTTGCCTCCACAATTTCCTCTTTTTTGCTCCCTGTTTCGTCTATTTTTTCCTGTAAGGCAGGTACTACTGTCGCCAAATCATGTATTCCAAGTTGCGGACGAAGCACCAGATCGCTCAGTTTGCAGCCATGTTTCAGTTCTGAGGAGTCACGTGTAGTCAGAAAATCATTTATTTCATTCGGTTTAATCGATGTATTTTTGAGGAATTCCGTCAGTACTGCCTGCTTTTCTTTCTTCGCTTGTAGCTGGTCGTACCTGTTTTTTGTTGCCAGTCCTATTTCATACCCGCGTTCAGTAAGACGGATATCAGCATCATCCTGACGCAACAGTAACCGGTATTCCGCACGCGAGGTAAACATACGGTATGGTTCGTCCACTCCTTTTGTTACTAAATCGTCGATCAATACGCCAATATATGCTTCGTTGCGCCCCAGTGTAAATTCATTTCCACCGTGGCAATTGATGTGTGCATTGATCCCGGCTATCAATCCCTGGCCTCCCGCTTCTTCATAACCTGTGGTACCGTTCACCTGTCCGGCAAAGAAAAGATTCTTAATTCTCTTCGTTTCCAGCGTATGTTTCAGTTGTGTGGGGTCAAAGAAATCATATTCTATGGCATAGCCCGGACGGAATAGCTGTGCATGCTCCAGTCCGGTGATTGTTTGTATGGCATCAATCTGTACACGTAGTGGGAGGGAAGAGGAAAAACCATTCAAATAGTACTCCTGCGAATCCACTCCTTCGGGTTCAAGGAACAGTTGGTGTGAATTCTTATCAGCAAACGTGATGATTTTTGTTTCTATGCTCGGGCAATATCGTGGTCCGATGCTTTTAATTTGTCCGTTGTAAAGGGGCGAATCATCCAATCCTTCGCGTAGCTTGTCATGCGTTGTCTGGTTCGTGCTGGTGATCCAGCAGCTCATTTGCTTCAACTCACGTTTTGACTCTTCCAGAAAGGAAAACTTATGGAAGTCAATATCTCCCTTTTGTTCGGTCATTCTGGTGAAATCAATGCTCCTTCCATCAATGCGGCATGGGGTGCCGGTCTTCATTCTATCCGTGGTGAAACCGAGGGTTTTTAGTTGTCCGGTGATTCCAAGTGATGCAGGTTCAGATATACGGCCTCCCACAAGCTGTGTTTTGCCGAAATGCATCAAGCCTCCCAGGAATGTTCCTGCGGTGAGTACGACACATTTTGCATGGAAGTGAATACCCAGTGCTGATTTCAATCCCGTTATTTCACCGTTTTCCACTACCAGTCCGGTAACTGTATCCTGCCAGATAAAAAGATTCTTTGTGTTGGTTATTGTTTTTATCCATTCATGAATGAATTGTTGCCTGTCACTTTGCGAACGGGGACTCCACATGGCGGGTCCTTTTGATCGGTTCAGCATGCGGAATTGTATGGCGCTTCGGTCTGTCACGATTCCCATATGTCCACCCAATGCATCGATTTCACGTACAATCTGTCCCTTTGCAATTCCTCCTACTGCCGGGTTGCAACTCATTTGCCCGATCTTATTCATGTCCATGGTGATGAGCAGGGTCTTTGATCCCATGTTTGCGGCAGCAGTGGCAGCTTCACAGCCGGCATGTCCTGCACCGATAACGATTATGTCGTATTTAAAATCCATCTTGGTTATTTACTATTTTGTCATTTACTATTTACCATTTGAAAGCAGGGTTTGTTTGATTAAAACACCTTACTCCAACCAATTAATCTGCAAAGTTATAAAATAGTCAGGACTTATGGAGCAGGTTGTAAAAGTTTAGGGTTTTAATGAACTCAAAAAGACCCCAAGACAACCCCAAGCCCCTAAAGGGGATGTAAGATCGTTTTATATTTAGAAAGACTCTAACTGATAATTTCAAAACTACAAAACTCAAACAAACAACTCATCACATCCCCTTCAGGGGCTTGGGGTATCTTGTTAACATTAATTACGTTCCAATAATTAATATATTTAATTATTTGTTTTACTTTTGGATGTTTTCTTTGTACGTTATGCAACCGTGACTTTGTTTGTGCATTTAATGACTTATATACAAGCGTATTATCCATTATTTACCCCTATTATCCCGTTTCCCCTGTTCACGGGGTCAGGGGTTTACAATTTCACCTCCTCCATGTATCAACCGTTTATCCTTTCAACCTCTAATTAGAATTCTATGCGAAAATTCAACCTTTTTCTATGTGTGATCCTCTTTCTTGCCATGGGGATATCTTCTTCTGCGCAATCCTATGTCAGCATTGCTTCCGGTGTGTTAACCGATCCTGCCATCTGGTCGTTGCCCTGGGCGGGTGCTCCCGTTCCTCCCACTTCCGGTCAGCCGGTTGTGATAAGTGCCGGGAATACTGTCACAGGCACTACAACAAATGCATGGGTTCTTGATGTATTTGGTACGCTGATCCTGGATGGTGATTATTCCAATACCAGCGGTGGACTGACCATTGAAGATGGTGGTATCCTGATTATCAAAGGCAATATGACCACCGGTTCCAGGTTTGACATCAAAGGTTCCGGTAAGATTATGGTGATGGGTAATTTAAACCAGACCGGAGGTAACATTACCATTTCAAATACCGGTATCCTGGTGGTGGGGCAGACCTTTACCGAAAGTTGGCAGACTATGAATTTATACAACAATGCCCAGATACTAATCATTCAGAATTATAATGTGAACGGCAATATGCATGAAAATAGCCCGGGTAATGTGATCACTGTACTGGGCACTGTTAATGGGGGTGGATGCTCAGGCTGTGTAAATTCCATTGTAGCCACTGATCCTGCATGGATATTCTGGACCACCGGCCTTCCTAATTTATGGACCGGAAAGATCAATACCAACTGGGGCAATACCGCCAATTGGTCGGGAAGCATTGTTCCGATCACCGGTGCTAATATTGTTTTTGATGTTACGGCTACCAACGACCTGATCCTCGATCAAGACCGCAAGGTAGGTAACCTGACCAATACATCATCCAAACGGTTGGTCATTCCTGCTGCAAAATGCCTTACCGTAAACGGGTCGATTACTACAAACAATGATCCAAACCAGATTTATATCAAAGCCGGTACAGTTGGTGCGAATGGTTCTTTAATATTTCATAACTCCGCAGCTTCTCCCGTACAGGCTTCGGTGGAAATGTACTCGCTGGCATCCTACGTAAACAGCCATTACAGGTGGCAATTTATCGGAATCCCGCTTCATTCCATGACGCCTTCACCTACATTCGACGGCAGCTATATCCGCCAAATGCATGAAAATGATAACCCGTTGCACTGGGAACAACTGAATAATTCGTCCCTGTTAACCTCTTTTACAGGCTATGAAATCACCCGTGCAACAACTAATACCTACCTCTTTCAGGGGCAGCTTGAGAACCAGAATTACAGTGCCAGGCTCCCGTATACAACAAGTGCAAATTATCCCGGACAGAGCCTTATAGGAAATCCGTATACAGCTGCCATTCAGATATCCAGCATAGGTTTTGGCAGTAAAATGCTTAAAACGGTGTATTTTTACAACACAGGTTCTATGGCCGACTGGGTAGCGGCCGGATCGGGCACTGCTTCTGACTCTATCGACTCAAACGGTATCCCCGGGCAATATACCGTGGTACCTCAGGGCTGGGCAGGCAAGGCAGGGTTGCAACACCAGATTCCATCCATGCAGGCCTTCATTGTTATGGCTCAGGCCGACGATCCCAATGCCACCATATGGATCCCTTACAGCAATGCCGGAACCATTGTCCCCGACAGTGTCCGGTTACGGGTTAAAGGTGTGCAGCAGACTACGACAGCTGCCGAAGATATATGGACTAAAATAGATGTGAAGGGTACACGATACAAAGACCGTATGTGGATATTTACCGACCCGAATTGCAGCCATAGTTTCGATAACGGGTGGGATGGTGAGAAATTCTATGGTTCTCTTGAATCACCCCAGATCTATGCCATAGAGCAAGATGGTATGTATCAGGTGAATTCGGTGGACAACATGAATAATACCTCCGTGGGTTTTGAAGTGGGTGAGGACACCACCTATACCCTTACCTTTACCCATCAGGGTGCCCAACAACGGTACAGGAATATCTACCTGGAGGACAAGGCTACCCTGAAAACAATTGATATAACCAACAGTGGATCAACGTATACATTCAATGCCTATCCGACCGATACCCTGATAAACCGCTTTAAAATTGTCACGAACGTCGATGTTGCTACCAATGTGCCTGTTACGAATACCGTTGGGAATGTCCTAAACATATTCAGTTCGCAGAATACGTTTTTTGTCGATAATAAGTCCGGTGATACAGGCACTTTGCAGGTGTTCGACATTGCCGGAAAGATGCTCCGCCAGTACCCCTTTGCAGCAGGTACGGTGACAACTATTCCAACCGGTTTCTCTTCCGGATCGTATGTTGCGAAAGCCTTTACAAAAACAGAAAGAATAACCAGGCAGTTGATCCTGCATTAAAAACTAATAAATGAACTAAACGGTATTTTTAAGAATGGAACGCGTATATTCGCAACTCAACGAACTTCTGCATTCCATTCTTAACTCCCGACTCATACGAAACTAACTGCCCCAAGCCCCTAAAGGGGATGTAAATTACAACCGTCTCCTAAAACAATTACCTCAAAACGAAGTGATTCTCGCTTACCACTCTTAACATCCCCTTTAGAGGCTTGGGGCAAAACAATTAAATTTGCAGACGTTTCTTTTATTTTTTAAGCATGTATTCCTGATCTGTTTTACTACCGACTTCCGATTACCAACTACTTACTACCGACTACCGACTACCGACTACTAACTAATTTCTATATCTATGACTCGTAAACTCTTTGCCCCCGGATGTGCCTTAATACTCTACAAACCCGAACTGGCTGATAAAATCCATGCTATGTTGAATGAACAGATAGAGCCCATGGATGTCCTGTCCACCTGCTGCAAGCATGATCCCGGACATACCGTTCCCACGCAGATTATCAATGTCTGCCCCGGTTGCGACAAGCGTTTTGCAGCAAACTATGCCAATACCACCACCATTTCACTCTGGGAACTGCTTGCTGCAAGCGATACTTTCGTCTTTCCGGATTACAAGGGACAAACTATGACTATCATGGATGCCTGCCCTACCCGCGAGAAACCACATATCCACGAAGCTATCCGCACCCTGGCAGAAAAAATGAATATCCGCCTGGTGGAACCCACCCATACCCGCACCAAAAGTGTCTGCTGTGGCGATAGCTTTTACCCCCAACTCCCTGCCAATACGGTGAATGACCTGATGAGAAAGCGTACTTCCGAAATGCCACTGGACGATGTCATCGTCTACTGCGTATCGTGTATCCAGTCTGTTGCCATCGGCGGCAAACATCCCCGCTACCTGCCCGACCTGCTCTTTGGTCTGGATACCCTGCCCGTCATTAAGCAAACGGAAGCATGGCACAAGGAACTCGATGTATATATCGAAAAACACTAAGACATTTACTATTTTATCATTTACTATTTACTATCTATTCATTTACTATTTTGTCATTTACTATTTACAATTTAAAATTGCAAATCAGTAGTTGATCATTCCTTCTTAACTCAGAACTCTTCAAACTCTATAAACTCTTCAAACCCCTCAAACTTTCAAACTCTTCAAACCTTTCAATTAACGCTGACATGTCTTCGACGATGTCAGGTTGTTCTCCTAAATTGGTTAATTAGTTAATTGGTTGATTCAGTTAATAATGTTTGTAAGCAAAATGATTCTTCTATCAGTAGAAAACTTATGCTCCCACAACACGGAACACGGAACATTGAACACGGAACTTTTCAAACTTTCAAACCCTTCAAACCTTTTAATTAACGCTGACATGTCTTCGACGATGTCAGGTTGTTCTCCTAAATTGGTTAATTAGTTAATTGGTTGATTCAGTTAATAATGTTTGTAAGCAAAATGATTCTACTATCAGTAGAAAACTTATGCTCCCACAACACGGAACACGGAACATTGAACACGGAATAATATGTTGTTCTCCTAAAACTATTATTCCAAACGCAAAAAACATCATCTTACAACGCGGAACACGGAACATTGAACACGGAATAATATGTTGTTCTCCTAAAACTATTATTCCAAACGCAAAAAACATCATCTTACAACACGGAACACGGAACACGGAACATTGAACACGGAACGGTACAATATCACTTCCATTTGTTCTATGTTCTTAGGGGTTTCGGATAGGTTTCGGATAGGGTACGGATAGGGTTCGGATAGGGTACGGATAGGGTTTAGTTAAGTACACCTTTCTGAACCCTAAGGAAATACCCAATAAAGTCTCTTCAATTCCTCATTATAGTTAAAACGAATGTAAAGCAGGGTATGTTGGAATGGGATTACTCTCAGATTTCAATAAAGTAAGAATTCACCACCTGCACATGCTGAAAGCGGATTTTTAATTAAAAAAACACCTCCCCGAAGTGAAATAATAACTAAAAAGATAGGATGTGATAAATGGAATGCGTAGCTTTGTGGGTTGAAGACCAGCGAATTTACTATTTATTCATTTACCATTTACTATTTTGTGTTACAAGAAGTTTTAGATGGTATTTTATGCAGTGTGTATAGTTTAATATTTCAAGACTTAGTTACTCTAAAATGGTAAAATGAATCCCGTGTCTGTCTTAGCTTCTTAAATAGTAAATAGTAAATGACAAAATAGTAAATGAATAGATAGTAAATGAATAGGTAGTAAATGATTAAATAGTAAATATTTAATATGAAACACATCGAAGTAGTGGCAGCTGTGATCATTGTGGATCAAAAGATATTGTGCGTGCAGCGCGATAAGAACAAACACGACTACATCTCCTACAAATATGAATTTCCGGGCGGCAAGGTGGAGAAAGGCGAAACACGCGAAGCTGCCCTGACACGTGAAATACGCGAAGAACTCCGGATGGATATCACCATCGACCGGCCATACCTGACCGTGGAACATGCCTATCCCGACTTCAACATTACCCTCCACTGCTTTCTCTGCTCCTGCGAATACCCACACCTCACCCTGACCGAACATATCGACGCCAAATGGATGCCCATTGACCTGATAGCTACACTCGACTGGGCAGAAGCGGATATTAAAGTGGTGGATAAGATTGTGTATGAGGGAGAATAATTAATAATTAATAATTAATAATTAAAAATTAATAATTAGCAGGATGCTACAAGTAAATAATCAATAGGATTTTAAAAAGAAATGAATTGCCTGACTACTCTGTGTGGCCGGGCTATTATATTTCAACCGCAATAGGATAGAATAATAATGCAATTTGATTATCAGTGAAACATCCTAAACCATAAATGTTATATTAAACTCCAGGTATAAAAAAATTAAAAAAAAATAATCAGTGAAAATCACTATCATCAGTGGACATACTCTTTTCTTCTTTTTATATTTAATTTCATTTATTGAAAATTAATCGGTGTATATTAGCGCCATTAGGAAATAATGCGGATAATCATATAAAACAAAATGCACACAAAAAACACCTGACCGTATTTACAGTAAGATGGCTTAAAACATTTTTCTATTGTGGTTTGTTCTTTTTTCGTGATCTTCTATATGTATTGTTCATAGCCCTTGAAACAAGTTCATTCATTGATATTTTCACATTGAAACAGGTGAGAAAATTGCAACTAATTTTCAGAATTATGTAATAAGTGACATTAAAATTAGTTTTTACTTTGTAACGTGGAATATATTCACAACTGCCCCGGCCAGAAGCGGGATCATAAAAACGAACTGTAATGATAAAGAAAAGAAAAGTTATTTCTGTTTTCAGTATGCTTTTAATTGGATTTGGAAGCCTGTTTATGGGTGGATGTAAAGGTGATCCGGAACTACGATCAACCACATACAACCTGAAAGTAACCGATGTCCTGGGAGTAAGCGGTACAGTCACTTTTACTGAAACATCGGCAAGCGTTGCCACAATCAATATTACCCTTGTTGGTTCACCTGCCGGATCACATCCTGCTATACTTTGTATGAATTCAGTCGTTGAAGGAGGCCTGACTAAATTAACTCTGAACCCGGTTGATGCTACCGGTAAAAGTACAACGGTGGTAAGTACCATGACGTACTCACAACTGATTGCTTTCAATGGTTTTATTAAAGTAGTGAAAAGCGATACCGAAGCAGGTGTTATTCTTGCACAAGGCGATATAGGTGGAAATGAAATCACCAAAATCAATAAATCGTATACGTTGACAACGCTGGGTAATTTCGGTGTATCGGGCACTGCCTTGTTTGAAAAAAGGGTAAATGGAAATACGTTGTTAACCCTTTCACTAACAGGAACCATAGCCGGTGATTATTATCTGGCCACGATTAACCTGGGTTCTATAGCATCGGTAGGAGGTGGACCGGTAGTGAAAACACTGCAACTTGTAAATGGTACCACCGGTAAAAGTTATACCAATATCACGAACCTGAATAGCGGAACTGCTATCACCTACGATAACTGGCTGGTATACGATGGATATGTCAATGTGTATCAATCAACAGATATTTCGGGAACTGTCATCTGTCGTGGAAATATAGGCTCAAATTAACACTTCACTATATCCGATTCAGTGAGATACTGAAAAAAAGGGAGATTTTTAATGCCCGGCTGCAGTTTGTAGCCGGGTTTTTTATGCTTATATCTGGGGAACAAATTAACCGATAAACCAACTTTTTTGGTTTTTTTTTATGCTCCTTTAGGTGGAAGGGGATTGAGGTGAGGATAAAATAAGGGGATGAGGGGGAGTGAGGCATATTGATAAAAATTTGTATATTTTGTAAGGAAGAATCGTGTTTGGCTAATGGATGAGGACGAATTATTGTTTTAAGAAAATATAGTTTTATAAGTATATTTTTAAAAGTAAAACATTTGTTGCAAAATTATATGTTTAAGTTAATTAAATTATGTACGTTTGTAGTTTAAATTAGTTTCTATTAAACAATAGTTGTAATAATTATATAAGAACTGAAAATCCAAAATTCAAACGATATGAAAAGCATTGCACTTTGGTATAAAAAAATTGACGATAAAATCTCTGAACAAAAAATCACCTTACATTTTAATTTGTGGAAACTCCCAAAATCAAAGAATAAATTTGAGAGATTCTTGGACATAGGGATGCAACTTGATAATGCTATTGATATTGAAGAAATTAAAATATATATTCCTTGTAAAATAACAACTAAAGTTGAAGATCTTGGAAAAGTTATTTCAGATGATAAAAAACTATTGAGCGCAATATTTAATGAAGATCTGTTTACTAAAACTGAACCAAATTCAAATTACATAGAAGTTTCAGGAAAGAACTTTGAATCATTTGACATTTACACATTAGGTACTTGCAATATCTCATCAATAAAGTTTGATAATGAAGAAAGTACTATTATCAGATTAAAAAATTTTAATTCAGGAAATAGGAAAAAAGTTTATATTAGAATACGAATTAAAGATGAATCAATTTCTGAACTATTTCATGAAGAAGAGTTGTCAAATGCTTTTATTCAAAATGCTTTTTCTAAATCAGAAACGATTGACTTTAGATTAAACGAAATACGTGAAATTGATCCAAAAATTTTAGAAGAACATATTGATACAAATTGCTTTTTTAAAATACAGAAGGCTCATTTTTTTTATATGTGCAGTTCAAAAGAAGAAAATATCTTTTCGAATAAAGAACTTAATAACTGTAGACATTTAGAAAAAGAACGATGGGGTAGCTATATTAATTCAAATAATATTGATTCAAAATCCATTATCTTAGCATACCATTGGAAATTTGCACCAATGAAAGAAAATGAAGATTTAACAGGGTTTAGTCTATTAATCAAATCAAAATTTGAATCTATTAGTTGGAAACCTTTAAGAAGATATTTATTATGGTTATTCTTGATAACAGTTGGATTGAATTTGTTAAGTAACTTTTTGTATGGATTAATTCAAAAGACAGATACGGCAAAGAAAATTGAAAACGTTTCAACAACAAAAATTGTAAAACCTAATACAAAGAACTAAATTCGATGAAAGCACTATTAGATACCAATATAATTATTCACAGAGAAGCTGGTAGAGTTGTTATTCAGGATATAGGAATCTTATTTCGTTGGCTTGACCGAGCAAAATACTCAAAATGTATACATCCTGTCACTATCGCTGAAATTAAGAAAAATCCAAACAAGGTTACAGTTCAAGCCTTTATGGCAAAGCTTGACAGCTATGAACAAATCATAATACCAACGCCATTACAAATTGAAGTTAAAACAATTTCTGATGAGTTAGATATCAACGAAAACGATAGAAATGATTCAATTCTTCTTAATGAAGTCTTTGCAGGAAGAGTCGATATCTTGATTACTGAAGATAAGAAAATACATCTAAAAGCCAAGAGATTAAATATATCAGATAGAGTATTTAAAATTGACAATTTCTTAGAAAAAATATTTTCTGAACATCCTGATTTAGTAGATTATAAAGTCCTAAATGTACAGAAGAGACATTTTGGGCATATTGATTTATCAGATGATTTTTTTACAACTCTCAAAGAAGATTATCCAGGTTTTAATAAATGGTTTATTAAAAAAGCTGACGATTTTTCTTATGTGACTTTAAACAAAACAAATGGTCTAATTCTTTCGTTTCTTTATTTAAAAGTAGAGGAGAAAAGTGAGAATTATTCTGATATTATTCCTAATTTTGCCGCGAAAAAGAGATTGAAAATCGGAACATTTAAAGTCATTAATAATGGTTTTAGATTAGGTGAAAGATTTATGAAAATCATTTTTGATAATGCCCTTGTTCATAAGGTTGATGAAATTTATGTTACGATTTTTGATCATAGAGACGAACAGAAAAGGTTAATAGACTTGATGGAACAATGGGGATTTCTATTTTGGGGAATGAAAGGAGAAGAAAGAGTATATGTTAGAAATTTTAGTCCAACATTTAATATAGATAAATTAAAATGTAATTATCCATTTATTAGCAGAAAAAAAGGTATCTTTATCGTTCCAATTTATGATTCTTATCATACAGAACTTCTGCCAGATTCTATATTAAACAATGAATCACCATTGGAGTATGTAGAAGATTTTCCACATCGAAATGGTATAAGTAAAGTTTATGTATCAAGAGCAATGAGACCACATCCTCAAAAAGGAGATATTCTAGTTTTTTATCGAACAGGTGGATATTATAAAAGTGTTGTTTCAACGATCGGTATAGTGCAAGAAATGATTTATAATATTAATTCTGAAGATGAATTTATAAATCATTGTAGAAAAGGAAGTGTTTTTCCTGAAAATGAATTAAAAGCAATGTGGAATTACAATAAATTCACAAAGCCATTTGTAGTTAGATTCATGTACATTTATTCATTTCCACAAAGAATAAACATGAAGCGTTTAATCGAGTTAGGTATATTAGCTAGTGTTGAAGATGCCCCCAGGGGTTTTAGACCCATAAGCGAAAAGCAGTTTAATTTAATATTGAAAGAAACAAAAAGCGATGAAAGTTTTATTGTCGATTAAACCTCAGTTTGCTATCAAGATATTTGATGGCACAAAAAAATTTGAATTCAGAAAAAGCATATTCAAAAATTCAAATATAAATACTGTGGTAGTTTATGCATCTTCTCCCATGCAGAAGGTTATAGGAGAATTCACAATTGATGAAATAATGGAAGAGGAACCAGAAGCTTTATGGGAGATGACAAAAAAACATTCCGGTATTACTAAAGATTTTTTTGATGAGTATTTCTTAAACAAGGAAAGGGCATTTGCAATTAAAGTGAAAGATATAACTCGATATTTAGAACCAAAAGATTTGAAAGACATAAATATAAATTTTGCTCCTCAATCATTTGTTTATTTGTGATTCCATCTAAAATTATTTATCAAAAGTAAAAGTCTACCAATTGTTGCTTCTTTTCGTATTAATGGATTTGACTAACTATTACAGATATAATAGCTCTCAATTATACATTTAGAAATAAATGAATATTGCCAGTATTGCATTAGGAAATGGCAATCTAATTATTTCTTTTCATTAATAAAGAAGAGTTAATGAACATAACAAAGAACTTTTGGGAAAAGTTCTGTAATAGATTAATTCCGATGAAACAATAAAATTAACAAATTTTCCATGCTAAATTATTACTACACTGATTCCATCGAAAATTTTATAGTAAAAAGCACCGAAGAAATCATTGGTAGTATCACCCTCTCCAATCAATTTGATTCGAATAGGAATCAGAATCAATCGTGGGAGCAGCAAATACCGTTGTTGAAAAAAAGCCTGGTAGGTTTTGTGGGGACACTATTTTTAGAATTCTCCATACCCCGGATGGGGAAACGGGTGGATTGCCTGGTGATTATTGAGAATGTGGTATTTGTGATAGAGTTTAAAATCGGAGAGAAGGAGTATTTAAGTGCCAATATTGATCAGGTGTGGGATTATGCACTGGATTTAAAGAACTTCCATCAGCCAAGTCATTTAGCATTATTGGTTCCTATACTTGTAGCTTCCGAAGCTAAGAATAGCTTATTTCAGTTTTTAGAAACTTCACACAATGATGGGTTGCTACGGCCCATTCAATCTAACAAAAACGAATTACGGGAAATAATAAACCGGTCGCTTACCTTATCCTTGGATAGGAGTACTGTCAAAGAAGCGGAATATGCTACCGGTAGTTATTCGCCCACGCCCACCATTATTGAAGCAGCTGTATCGCTTTACCAGAATCATTCGGTGGAGAACATTATCCGTAATGATGCCGATGCAACCAACTTAAGCCTTACCACTTCGTCCATTTCTGAGATTATAGAAGATGCTAAAGCAAACAACAAAAAGGTAATCTGTTTTGTGACCGGAGTCCCTGGAGCCGGGAAAACGCTGGTTGGGTTGGAAGTAGCCACCAAACATTTGGATAAAGCAAAGGGGAATACCTGTGTATTACTTTCAGGCAATGGACCTTTAGTGGCAGTACTACAGGAGGCACTGATTCGGGATAAAGTTCAGAATGAAAAAGTGATAGGGAATAAAATGACAAAAGGTACTGCCCGGCAAGGGGTAAAGGCTTTTATTCAGATTATTCATCATTACAGGGATGCCTATCTGGTAGACCCAACAGCACCCTACGACCATGTAGCTATATTTGATGAAGCACAACGGGCCTGGAACAAGGAACAAACCGTAAGCTTTATGAAAAGCAAAAAGAATCAACCTGACTTCAACTACTCGGAACCTGAATACCTGATTTCATGTCTGAACAGGCATAAAGATTGGGCAGTAGTGGTGTGTTTAGTGGGAGGTGGGCAAGAAATAAATACCGGAGAAGCTGGCATTTCTGAATGGCTGAATGCCATCTACGATACTTTTCCGGAATGGGAAGTATGCATTTCACCAAATCTTACCGACAGCGAATACAATGCGGTGGATACGATACAAAAGTTAGAAACAAAATGCGTGACGCATTTTGATAAGAATCTGCATTTGGCTGTTTCAATGCGTTCGTTTCGGGCAGAGAATGTCTCGTTATTTATTAAACAATTGCTGGATATAGACATTGAGGCAGCAAAAAAGACATTATCTTTGATCTCCGATAAGTACCCTATCGTACTTACACGGGATTTGAATAAAGCCAAGGAGTGGTTAAAGGAAAAAGCACGTGGAACTGAACGGTATGGTATTGTGGTTTCGTCGCAGGCACAACGTCTGAAACCATTGGCCATTGATGTAAAATCACCCATTGACCCGATCCATTGGTTTCTGAATGGAAAAGAAGATGTCCGTTCATCGTATTACCTGGAAGATGTGGCTACCGAGTTTCATGTACAGGGATTGGAACTGGACTGGGCATGTGTCACGTGGGATGGAGATCTAAGGTACTCAAGTGACGGCTTCACTTTGAGTGAAGCCCTCACTAAGGGAGCCTGGCAAAGTTATTCGTTTGTAGGAAGCAAATGGCACCACATTCACAAAGAAGAACGAAAGAAATACCTGCTGAATGCGTATCGTGTATTGCTTACCCGTGCACGCCAGGGCATGGTAATTGTAGTACCGGAAGGCAATGCGGAAGACCATACCCGCAATGCGGCTTATTATGATGGGACGTATGAATATCTGAAGGGGTTGGGGATAAAGAGCATATGATGCTACTTAGTGCTTCTTAGTGACGGCTTCACTTGAAGTGAAGCCGTCACTTATGCATCGTCACTTATGCATATATTATACAATTAAGCCAATCCTATACTTAACAAAGTATTAGATAGTAATTTATTTAAAAGTTTGAATATAAATAGTATGAACAAAGAATTAATAGTATCAGCAATTTTATCCGGCATACATCTCATTTCAAATGAATTGGAATCAATTGAAGATGATGGTTTGAGAAATGAATATGAGCTTACTTTAGCAGAATTAGAACTTGCATTAAAAGAATTTGATTTGTAGTGTTCTTCATAGTGAGGGCTTCACTCCGAGTGAAACCCTCACTAATGTTTAATGCGATAAAATTATTTGATAAAATAATACTTATCAGCCAAATCAAGCGTAGCAACAATATCCACCTCCATCATCCCGTTATATTCAATCTGGTGAAGAAATGAGGAGATGGGGTACACTTCCCAGCCGGGATTGGTTTCCGTAGCCGGAAGAAGCTTCATTTCACCGGTGAGTTTTTGAACGGCAATACAGGTATCCTCCGGATAAACATTCCTGTTGTCCAGATAATCGTTTACCAAATCAACGATCTTTTCATTAAAGACATTCCGTGCAATGTGGGCATTCATTGTTTTCATAGCAGCAGGGTTTATGAGTTTGCAAACAGACAAAAGACATTTAAAATACAACATAATTGACAGTTATAAAGTTTTGAGTACAAGTGACGGCTTCACTCCAAGTGAAGCCGTCACTAATGTCTGAAGCTCATCTACAAAACAAACAACTAATTAATTCACTATAAAATGAAACGTATTACATTTAGCATTCTCTCACTGACAGCAGTCCTGGTTTTGATTACATCATGTAGTAAGTATGATCCGTCAGAGGCTTTTACTGCCTGGAAAACCCAGAATGACACTTATTTCACAAATTATAAAGACAGCGCGGGCTATGTGTTGTATGCCATCCCGGCAAGCAGTGGGGGCGGTAGTTTTTATTATAAGGTGACTGTTGCAGGTGCTCCGAACAGTGTGAGCCCAACAGTTGATGATCAGGTATCGGTGAATTACAGGGGCAAAATGATCAACGGGGTTGTCTTTGACCAGACCTATGCAGGCAAGATCCTGCAAGTTGATACTACAGCTGTTCCGAGGTTGTTTTACCCAAAGCAGCTTATCCGGGGCTGGATGGAAAATCTGAAGCAAATGAAAAAAGGGGAGGTCAGGACCATTGTACTGCCTCAGGAACTGGGATACGGATCGGTGGGTGCAGCGCCTGTGATTTCTCCGTATTCAACTACGATATGGGTCGTACAACTGGTTTCTTTTAACCATGTGAATTGACATATAGTGAGCTTATAGTGTTATTCATAGTGACGGCTTCACTCCAAGTGAAGCCGTCACTGATATAATGGGATGTACAGATGGTTAGTGATTACCATGTGAATTGATCTGTTTAGTGACGGCTTCACTTGGAGTGAAGCCGTCACTAATATAAAGAAAGCCGTCACTAATAAAAAAAGAAGCATAAATTTTAAAAATTAAATTATTTATTATATTTTTGCGTTTTGATTCAACTGACTGTTAGTGTATTGCGAGTAATCAAAGTTATCAATCATACATAAACCTAAGCCTATGTTTTTTGAGACCGGTGATCTATACCACATCTACAACCAGGGGAATAACAGGGTTCCCATCTTCTTTTCCAGGGAGAATTACCTGTTCTTTCTGGAGAAAATACGAAAACACATCCTACCGCATGCCGATATCCTGGCATGGTGCCTGATGCCGAATCACTTTCATCTGATGGTGTATGTGCATATGCTCGAGATAGAGGTGAGCGATCCTTCAAGTGACGGCTTCACTTGGAGTGAAGCCGTCACTAACGAAGCCGTCACTAATAAGCTGAATGAAGCAATTGCTATAGCAAAAAAGCGGGACTTTAACAATTCAATTGGCTTACTCCTTCGTTCTTATACACGCGCTATTCAGAAACAGGAAAACACAAGCGGTTCACTTTTTCGCAACCCGACACATGCCGAATGCCTCACAACTCCTGGTGGTATCACTCCTTCCTTTTTCAATACTACTTACGGTATGGTGATTAACCGCCATTTGCCGGAAGAGGAATATCCGCAGGTTTGTTTCAATTATATTCATTTTAACCCTGTCAAGGCGAAGCTAGTCAGGGAAGTGCAGGATTGGAAATACTCATCATACCCGGATTATTGCGGAATGCGTAATGGAAAGCTGGTGAATAAGAAAAGGACAGAGGAGTTTGGGTTGGTAATTTAGCTGATCAGTGACGGCTTCACTCAAAGTGAAGCCGTCACTTGTAATCGTCACCGCCTACCATGTGAAGTCTTCATTACAAGTGCATCAATAATAATTGCAATATGGAATTAATTACTATATTTGCGGCGCTATTAGTTCTCGCCACGGAAGCAATATACGGAAATAACGATATAGGTGGATTTTTATCCATCTATTTTTTTGTGCCATAAAATCATTTACTATTTATTCATTTACTATTTACTATTTCAGGTTGAAGAAGTTTAGTTTGTATTTAATGTAGTATATGTGGGTTCATGTTTTTAATCTTAATAACCGGGGAATATTAAAATGAACTAAGTGTCTGTTTTAGCCTCTTAAATAGTAAATAGTAAATGAATAAATAGTAAATAACTCCTGGTTTCACTTCAACAAACATGCTTATGACTTTACGTTCTCTCTTTTTATGTTCTCTTTTACTTGTATTTGCAATTTCTGCGTCGGGTGCCTTACCCGACGGGTACTACTCCAACCTGGAAGGAAAGACTACCGCCGACCTGAAAACAGCGGCCTTTATGGATATAAAGACCCATGTGGCATTAAAATATGCCGATTTGTGGAATTACTTTCCTCAGACTGATTTTCTTCCTGCCGCACCTACCGAAATATGGGATATGTATTCGAACAATATCGTGTTTTTTACAGACCATAGTTCCATCGATAAAGAACATTGTGTGCCGAACTCCTGGTGGGGAGGTCCTACTGTTGATAATGAATATGCTTACGGTGATTTAATGAACCTGTATCCGTCGAATAATTCCATCAACCGCTCTAAAGGGAACAATCCCCTGAGCGAAGTGGGAGCTACAACACCTGCCGGAAATAACGGAGTGAGTAAAAGCGGGACATCCATCACGGTGGGATATTCCGGTAGTGGATTTGAACCTGCTGATATATATAAAGGCGATTTTGCCCGGACATATTTCTACATGGCTACCTGTTACCAGGATTATACATCCTGGCTAACTGATGCAACCGGGCAATATGAAATTACGGGTGGGGTATATCCATCGTTTCAACCGTGGGCAATTCCTCTATTGTTGAAATGGAGCCGGATGGATCCTGTCAGCGATAAAGAGATTGCACGGAATGAAGTGGTATATAAGCTTCAGCATAACCGTAATCCGTTTATCGATTATCCGCAGCTGGTGGAATATATCTGGGGTAATAAGAAAGACAGTGTTTTTAGCTTTAAGGCCATAACCGGCATTAAAAGTCCCGTGAGCCGTAAGCTGTCGATATCACCGAACCCGGCAAAGGACCATGTTCAGTTGAATCTGGATGAAACGGTGGGTACCTATCATTACAGCATTTATTCCATGACCGGATCACTGGTATCGTCGGGAGATACTGCAGGGCGTACACTGAGCGTTGCAGACTTAACCAGCGGCGTATATTCATGCGTGGTGGATACCGGCACTGAAAGGCTGGTAAGCAAGTTGATCATTTTATAAGGAAATTATTTTAAGCGACGGCTTCACTTTAAGTGAAGCCGTCGCTGTTTGTGCGTGACTGAACAAAACCCCTGTTAAAAACATTTAATCATTTACTATTTATTCATTTACTATTTACTATTTATGGTAGAAGTAGTTTTAGATAGTTTTTAATAGAGTACCTTTGGGTTAATTATTCAAGTCATAACGATACTAAAGTGGTAGAATGAACTTCGTGTCTGTCTTATTTTTCTTAAATAGTAAATAGTAAATGAATAAATAGTAAATGAATAAATAGTAAATGAATAAATAGTAAATATAAAAAACTATGGAAACAGCAACAAAAAACCTTGAGAACGACCATGTGTACATCCTCCGGTTGATTAGGGTGATGGAACAAATGGTGCTTACAGTCTCCACCGAGCTGAAGCATATTGAACTGGTGGTGCACCTGATAAAGCATTACGCGGATGGGTACCATCATGCCAAGGAAGAAAACCTGCTTTTCCCCATGCTGGTACAAAAAGGATTTTCAAAAGAGCAGGGCCCTGTTGCGGTGATGCTTAACGACCATGAGCAGGGGAGGAAATTCGTAAAAGGAATGACCGACGAAATAATCAATTTCAAACAGGGCGACATTTCAGCTCTCACCGAACTGTATGAACATATGCAGGGGTATATCGACCTGTTACGGGTGCACATTAACAAAGAAAACAATGTTCTCTTCCGAATGGCAGACAACACATTGACTCCCGAAGAACAACAAGCCCTTTTAAAGAGTTTTAAGGCCATTGGAGAGCTGAATTATACGAATGGTCAACTTGAAAGGTATATCACCGAAATAGAGGGCCTGGAAGCAATTTACCTGGGATAATCTGAACTGATCGTTACCGTATCACATAAGGTGACGGCATTACAACAAAAAATACAACTAAATGAATTATAAAAAACTGGGTACAACAGACCTTTCAATTTCGGAAATAACCTTTGGTGCATGGGCTGCCGGAGGATGGATGTGGGGTGGTACGGAACGAAAAGATGCCATAGACGCTATGCAAACGGCTTATGAACATGGAATTACCTCCTTCGACACAGCTCCGGTATACGGCCAGGGGGAAAGTGAGGAAATTATGGGGGAAGCCCTGAAAGGAATTCCCAGGGATAAGGTACAGATTCTGACTAAATACGGCATGCGATGGGACCTTGCCAAAGGGGTGCATGCCATGGGAAGCCGCAATAATGCAGGAAATAAAATAGACATCTACAAATATTCCGGGAAAGAAAGCGTAATTAAGGAATGCGAGGACAGCCTGCGCAGGCTGCAAACGGATTATATCGACCTGTATCAGATTCACTGGCCTGACACCACTACACCCGTTGGTGAGACCATGGAAGCAGTGGCAAAACTGATTGAACAGGGAAAGGTCCGGTATGCCGGTGTATGCAACTACAACGTTGCCCTGATGAAGGAAGCCGGGGAATACATTCCCATCGTGTCGGACCAGATGCCGTACAGCATGGTAAAACGAGGGATTGAACAGGAAGTAATCCCGTATTGCATTGAAAACAAGAAAGCCATTCTGGCTTACAGTCCGATGGAGAGAGGACTCCTTACCGGAAAGATGAAACCCGGGTATACTTTTGGGAAAGGTGATCACCGCTCAGCAGGTCGTTTCTTTAAAGATGAAAACCTGAAACGGATAGCTGCTTTCCTGGAAAAGATAAAACCCCTGGCAGATGAAAAAAAAGCTACCCTCGGACAACTGGTGGTACGCTGGACCCTTGAGCAACCGGGTATTACCATTGCATTGGTGGGTGCGCGCAATGCCATGCAGGCTGCTGAGAATGCAAAAGCGTCGGATATCACGCTGACGGGAAATGAACTTACCTTTATTACCTCAGAATTAAACCGGTTGGTGCTGGTGGACTGAAGTTACATTTGAGGTTTTGTGAAAACTATAAATAATTAATAATTAAAAATTAATAATTAAAAATTAATAATTGACAGGATGCTTTCTCTTATGAATCTAATTGCCCCAAGCCCCTTCCGATAAATTGGGATAAATTGCGGGGATATTAAGATTGGTATGCTTGATTATATACATTTTGAAGTAGATGGTTTAGGAGACGGTTGTAATTTACATCCCCTTTAGGGGCTTGGGGTAGTTTGTTTCTTAGTAGAAAACCAATGACCCACTGAACCAAACCATATTACATTATTCAAAAAAATCAACTATCAACTGTAAACATCAAAATCAACAAATTCAATTTTTACACAACTTCTTTAAAGTCCTCCGATAACATACCTGAATAAAAAGGTTACCACAAAAGTCATAAAAGAAGCACAAAAGAAACAATAAAAAGCCGGAATGTCTTTTAGTTATATGTACTTTTGACTTTATTCCAATGAGCGGAAGTGTTATGTTTCTATTTGAAACAACCACCCTCGTTGTACAACCTTTTGTGTCCTGTTTTGTGATGGCAAACGGAATACGTACAAAGACTTTTTTATCAGATTTGATTAGAAAATACAAACAGAATACAAGAATATGAAAACAAAAATAGGCTGGATAGGCCTGGGAAGAATGGGAATCCCTATGTCAAAACGACTTGTGGAAGATGGTGGATACCATTTAACGGTTTATAACCGCACAAAGGGGAAAGAAGACGCATTTTCATCATTGCCTGTTGATGTTACCTTTTCGCCTGCACAATTAATCAGGCAAACGGATGTAGTGGTGGTAATGGTGTCGGATGATAAGGCTATCCGGGATATTTTTACCGGTACCAATGGCTTGTTGAGTGCCGGTGTGAGCACGAAGATAATCATTAATATGAGCACAGTGTCACCGGAGATCAGCAAAGAGATGGCGTCATTGTGCCATGAGCTGGGAAACCATTACATGGACGCACCGGTATCGGGCAGTGTGAAACAGGCGGAGACAGGGACACTGGTTGTAATGGCAGGCGGTGATGAAGATATCTTCCTGCAAGTAAAACCAATCCTTGATCATTTAAGCAAATTAACCATCCATGTAGGAAGCCATGGTGCCGGAAACAGTGCCAAGCTGGCGGTAAATACCCTGTTGGGTATTATGAGCCAGGGACTGGCGGAAGTGGTTCTCTTTGCACAGGACAACGGAATAAAGACAGAAGACCTGCTGGATATTGTCAGCAACAGTGCCATGGGGAATGTATATATGAAAATTAAAGGCGATGCCATCCTGCATAATAACTTTCAGGCAGCCTTCGCATTAAAACATATTGCAAAAGACCTGCGCCTTGCAAAACAAAGCGGATTGAAATCACCACTGGGAGAAACTATTTTTAAAACATTCCAGGAAGCTGAAAAAGAATTCGGGGAAGAGGATATTATTGCAGTGATTAAAAAACTGGAAAAGAACTAATTCCGACCTGCACACTTAGAATATCACTTTGAACAACTGTGGGCAGATCAATAAAAGAATTACTCTGTAAAGATTTATACCAACCACTGGTTAAACAGTTGGAGTATGTAAAATATAAAATCCTGCTTCGAGAGTATCGAAGCAGGATCTTATATGAATAGCATAAACAAATTACTTAAAGAGAGAAAAAAATAATTAACAGGATTTTTATTTTTCAAACTTAGTGTAAATGGATGTCTTTTTCAATTTTCTGGCCTTTACTGTAAACACTTTCCCGTTTTTTGAAAATAATAGTTCACCATCTACTTTCTGTCTATCGGATAGCAACTTATTATAAGATAATTCAATCCCTTGAAGAATCTTAGTCCTCATATCTTTTAATTCAACTTTAGTCATGATGTTATTATCTGATTATAAATTTGTTGATTTATTACATTTATATTTTCTGTTTTATTCCCATCAGCAATAATCTTAAAGGGCGATTGTGAATTGTCTATGATTATCCAGTAATTGCAAACCGGGATATATAATTCAGAAAGATTCGCAATACCCGCTTTATATCGTCTGTAAATTACATTTTCAGGAATATTATGACCACCTGACATGACTCTTTCATTTACGCGTTTTAATGCCAGTTCAGGTGTATTAAGCCACAAGAATAATAACGTTACATAGTAGCCTTTAGTTTGAGCCTCCAAAATTAATTTAGCATATGATCTTGTAGCTAAAGTTGTTTCAAAGGCAAAATCAATATTCTGACTTATCAAATCCTTTATCCTTCCTAACATTATCCGTCCAGCTTCTATTGCAACTTTGTCGGGTTGAAAGGGTGATAAGCCTTTGGCTATTTCGTCAGCATTAACAAATTCTTTACAATTAAGCATATCAGGCAATACAGAAAAAGAAAAGAGAAAAGGCATATAATGACTTGTTCTCAAAAGCCGTTTCGTATGTCGGACAACCAATTGAATCGCTATTTAATTGGCTAATAGAGAAAACTGATATTCAAAGAGCTAGAAAAATTCGATACACTAAAGGACTATTTACATTTGTATGTGGTAGAATTGCTGCTGCTTTTATTTATTTAATTTTCTAATTCAACTCTTAATTCGCATTAGTTACTATTTAAGGAAATACGAACAACAATAAGAACATAGATCACATAGAAGATTTGCTATTTATTCATTCGCCAATAGTGGGACAAGTTTTGCTTTTCATGTCTAAGCATGGTAGTTTGCTGAACATGTGAAACATCCAGAAAATGCTTAATCGTTTACGTAAGCAAATTTAACCTATATCATCCATACAAGTTTATTCACTGATAAATTATTCAGCTGTTGTAGGATCTATAATGGTTGTGACCTTACTGACTAAATTTGCAGGAAATTGACCTCTTTTTGCATGTTCAAGAACCATTTCTTCGTTTGGCGCATTGTAAATGCAATACATTTTGTCATTGGTAACATAACTATGAACCCATTGAATATGAGGACCCATATCGTTTAATACTCCACAAGAGATTTGTGAAATTGCTTTCAATTCTTCAGCATTTAGTTTTCCTAGACCCGGAATTTCTCTTTCGATTACATACTTAGGCATAATATATATTTTTTTAGTTTTTATTAATCAGGCTTACCAGCTACACCTTATTTTTAAGAGAGCATCTTCATGCATTTTTGTTTTACCGTGGTCAATAAACAAGTTTCATAACATCTTTGTTCGTCAGAACTAAAAACAAATACAATATATTCGTAGAAAAATAAAAATGAGCTTATGACAGGGAATAAATCACTATCAAACTTTCAAATACTTCTGATGGCGGTGACCGCAGGAGTTGCCGTAGCCAATATCTACTACAACCAACCTATCCTGAAAGAAATTGCTTCCACTTTCCATGCCACCGAAGGACAGGTGGGTCTTATCTCCATGTTTTCCCAGGTGGGTTACGGGCTGGGGCTTTTTTTCATTACACCCCTGGGGGATAAAGTAAACAAGAAAAACCTGATTCTTATCCTCCTGGTTATATTATTTGTCACCCTGTTCCTAATAGCCTTTGCCGTTAGCATTACCCAGATATGGGTATTAAGCGTGCTTATCGGGTTGCTCTCGGTGTCCGTGCAGGTCATAGTGCCTATGGCAGCGAGCCTGGACCCGGTAAACAGGGGAAAGACCGTAGGCACTATTTTTACGGGGATTCTGATCGGGATTCTTGCAGCCAGGGTATTCAGCGGATTCATTGCCGAATGGTTGGGCTGGCGGTATGTATATGGCTTTTCTGCCATCATGGTATTTACGGTGACTATGCTGCTGAAAATCTACCTGCCGAATGTGAGTAATCAGTTTAGTGGCTCGTACTTGCAATTGCTTGGTTCTGCACTGAAGCAAATCAAACGATTCCGGTTACTACGGGAAACAGCTTTGATCGGGGCTCTGCAATTCGGACTGTTCTGTTCGTTCTGGACAACACTGACTTTTCACCTGAGCGGAGCACCTTTCTACTTCCATTCCGATCGTATAGGGCTATTCGGTTTGGTAGCCATTGCAGGAGCCATCATGGCACCTGTCTTTGGAAAGCTTGCAGACAAAGGCAATGCCAACAGGTCGCTGCTTCTGACCATTTCGATTATTATATTCAGCCTGGTACTGATAAAACTGATGCCCGATTCTGTGGTAGTGCTGGTGGTGGCTGTTTTACTGCTTGACATGGGTGCCCAGGGGATGCAGGTTACCAACGTAGCCCTGATTTATACCCTGGACGAAACATCCCACAGCAGGATCAACACCATTTACATGACTGCCTTTTTTATCGGTGGGGCAATAGGAACTTCCGTTGGTTTATTTTGCTGGCAACACGGGGGATGGAACATGGTGACCTGGCAACTGTTGCTCTGGGCTTTCCTGGCATTGGTATTGGTGATACGGAAGAAATAAGCTTTCAACGTGTGTTAGGTGCCAGGAGTAATTAAATGTCCTGTTTTAAATCCAACAGAATCTTCCGTCCGCATTTCATTCTTTAATAAACAGAACTATAGATTCTTTTTATACTCCAATATTTATAAAAAAAGCCGGCAACGAGATCATCGAAGCCGGCTTTTTAGTATGAATTGAAAAATTTATTTAATATCGCCTTCAGCAATCAGGTATTCGGCAATCTGAACAGCATTCAGGGCAGCACCCTTTTTGATCTGGTCGCTTACACACCAGAACGTAATGCCATTCGGGTTTGAAATATCTTTGCGGATACGTCCCACATGAACAGGATCTTTGCCTGAAAGGAACAAAGGCATTGGGTATTTCTTTTCGGCAGGATTATCCATCAGTTCCACACCCGGGGCAACAGCAAAGGCAGCACGGGCTTCTTCGATACTGATGGGTTTTACTGTCTCAGCCCAAACACTTTCGGAGTGGGCACGAAGGGCAGGAACACGAACACACATGGCACTGACTTCGATGTCGGAATGCATGATCTTTCGTGTCTCATGGTACATCTTCATTTCTTCCTTGGTATATCCGTTGTCGGTAAACACATCCACCTGTGGAATGAGGTTATAGGCCAACTGGTAGGCAAACTTGCTTACGGTAACTTCCTCACCGGCCAATACCTGTTTGTATTGCAGCTCCAGTTCGTCCATAGCAGCAGCACCTGCACCACTGGCAGCCTGATAGGTAGCCACATGAACGCGTTTGATATGCGATATGTTTTCCAATGCCTGCAATGCCACAACCATTTGAATGGTGGTACAGTTCGGATTGGCAATAATGCCACGTGGACGCACTTTGGCATCAGGGGCATTTACTTCAGGAACGACTAACGGAATATCGGTATCCATGCGGAAAGCTGAAGAATTATCAATCATGACAGCCCCGAATTTAGTTATGTCTTCGGCATATTCTTTGGATATACCTGCTCCTGCTGAGGTAAATACGATATCGAACGGTTTAAAATCATCGCCGTGTTTAAGCTCTTTGACGGTGAGTTTTTCACCCTTAAAGTCATACACACTCCCGGCACTGCGTGACGAACCAAAAAGGCCCAGTTCCGTCAATGGGAAATTGCGCTCAGTGAGCACACGTAAAAATTCTTGTCCAACGGCACCACTGGCACCTACAATTGCTACTCTCATCGTGTTTAAATTTAGCACCCCCCTGCTCCCTCTAAAGGGAATATTGAAGGAGGTTATTAAAAAAATATTCTTTCAGTTGTTGGTTATTTATCCATTCACTGGAAAAACAATATCAACATAAATGGATTTTAATAAAAAATATTTATATTTGCATTTGAAATGCCTAAAACGACCGATCCAGATAAATTAAACCCATTAATGGGTGGGAGGGCGTTTTTAATACAGACCGCAAAAGTAATTCATTTCGATAGAATTATTACACACTATGAAGAATTTAAGCCTCTTTTTTGTGTTTTTTGTGCCAGTTTTATGTTTTGCCCAGGTGAATGAAAACTTTTCAGATGGGAATTTTACCAATAATCCCGTATGGACTGGCACCACGTCCAATTTTATGGTGAACTCTTCTTTTCAACTACAATCACAGGCAACAACCGCCTCTACTTCCTTTTTGTTTACACCCTCTGAGGCTTTCGGGAATGCAACCTGGGAATGTGCTGTTAAAATAGCGTATAACCCGTCGGCATATAACTACGCCTCTGTGTATCTGGCATCTGATAAAAGCGATATTTCATCGGGATGCAATGGTTATTATGTGCAGATAGGCGGATCGAATGATGAAGTATCCCTGTATGTGCAGGAAGGAACCCGGAAAACGAAGATCATTGACGGAAAAGATAAACGCACGGACAGCAATGTAGTAGACCTGCGAATAAAAGTAACGCGTGATGCGCTGGGGAATTTTACCCTGTACAACAAGCTGGCAGGTGAAAGTGATTTTGTTCAGGAAGGAACTGCTCTAAACAATGCAGTGAAAAACAGTGCTTATTTTGGTGTGTTGTTTGTTAACACGGCTTTAACCGGGAAAGATTATTATTTTGATGATATAGTCGTTAGCGGTGACAAAGCAATAGATAAGGAGCCGCCATTATGGACTTCACTGTCCGTAGAACAGCCCAACCGGTTAAACCTCATGTTTTCAGAGGCAATGGATACCAACCATGCTGCATATACTGTCGACCAGGGAATAAACAGCCCATCTTCGCAAGTGGTATCCGATGATAAGACGCTGATATCACTAACGTTTGATACTGATTTTGAACGTGGAAAGCTATATACTTTGCAAACTTCCGGACTGACTGACTTAGCCGGCAACAAATTAATCCAATCGACCCGAACAACCGGAATTACCGAACCGGTTGGGATAAATGACCTGATAATTAACGAAGTAATGTTCGATAGTCCGGATAGTTCGGCTGAATACCTGGAAATTTACAACTGCTCAGATAAGTTGCTGGATATTTCGGGAGTGGTATTTACCAACAGAAAAGCGGATGGAACCCTGAATACCGGAAACAATATACCGGACCAGACAGTCTTACTTCCGGATAATTACCTGGCACTTACTTCTGATGCCGAAAAGGTACGTGCATATCATGCCTGCCCGGACGGAAGTAACATAATGTCAGCCGGTTGGAATGCACTGAATAATGAAAGTGCAACTGTAGTACTTGCCAATGCAGCCAAAGATACCATCTACGACGAGCTTACTTATAATGTTAAATGGCATCATTCGCTGGTGAAAAATCCAAAAGGCGTAGCACTGGAACGTATTAACCCTCAATTACCAACACAAAGTCCGGAATCATGGCACTCGGCGGCTTCGGAAGTGAATTACGGGACTCCCGGATATAAAAATTCGCAGTATCGGGAGATAAGTACCCCTGATAAGACGGAGAAAATGGTGTGGACGGAACCTGAAAGCTTTTCACCCGACAACGATGGGGTGGATGATGTGTGTTTTATTCATTACAAAACAGATGCTGCCGGATATGTTGCTAACGCCATCATAATGAATGCAGTCGGAGTCAGGATCTTCCAGCTTGCATCCAATATCTTACTCTCTGCAGAAGGATTTATGACCTGGGATGGCAAAACAGATAAAGGTACGAATGCAAATGTCGGAATTTATGTGCTTTATTTTGAGATGTTTAATCCAAATACCGGAAGCAGAAAACGGTTGAAAATGCCAATTGTTGTATCATCTCGATAATTTCGAAATATTAACATGCTATTGTCCAACAAATCAGCTATCTTTGCAGCGTTTTTTGAAGTAAAAAGAAATATTAATTCACAACAAAGTAAGAATGGAGAAAGTAAGTTATGCATTGGGTTTAAGTTTGGGCAACAACTTGTTAGGTAGCGGAGTGAACGCGTTGGATTATGCTCAACTGGCTCAGGGAATTCAGGATGTCATGGAACAAAACAAACCAAAAATGACTTATGAGGAAGCTCAAACGGTTATAAATGATTTTTTCCAGACACTACAGGCTAAAGCAGGTGGACAGTCTCAAAGCGAAGGAATTGCCTTTTTAGAAGAAAATAGCAAACGTGCCGGAATAGTAACTCTGGCCAGCGGATTGCAATATGAAATCCTGTCGGAAGGTGCCGGAGCAATCCCAAAAGCCACCGATACAGTAAATGTACATTATCACGGAACATTAATCGATGGAAAAGTCTTCGATAGTTCTGTTAATCGTGGCGAACCTGCCACTTTTGGAGTTACCCAGGTAATCAGCGGTTGGGTGGAAGCCCTGCAATTAATGCCGGTTGGTTCAAAATGGAAACTTTACATACCATCAGAACTTGCTTACGGAGCCCAGGGAGCCGGTCAGGCTATTGCTCCTCATACAGCATTGATTTTCGAAGTTGAATTATTGTCTATTGTTTGAAAAATATAATCATAATCGATCCTATAATTAATCAGAAAAAACAAGTATGAAAAAAACAGTATTATTTCTTGCAGCGATAAGTTTAGTATTCGCATCAGCCGAAGCAAAAAGTAAAAAACCGGAAAAAACAGTTGTTCAGGCTCCTGTAAACGTGTTGGTAAATGATGTTGACTCCATGAGCTATGCACTTGGTTTGAATGTCGGTACCGACTTTTCTAAAAATTTAAAAGGCATTCCAGGAGGTAAATCAAACCTGGATTTATTGATATTAGGTTTTACTACCGCCATGAAAGGTGATTCATCTTTAATGAAACCTGAAGTTGCAATGGAATTCTTCAAAGGATATATTGCAAAAGCTTCGGGAAAAGATGCTGAAGTAAAAAAATCAGTAGGTGAAAAGTTCCTGGCTGAAAACAAAACAAAGGACAGTGTTAAAACTACTGCCACCGGATTACAATATAAAGTACTGGTTGCTAAAGATGGTCCAAAACCACAATCTACCGACTCTGTAAAAGTACATTATCAGGGATATCTGATTGATGGAACTAAATTCGACAGTTCTGTTGACCGTGGAGAACCTATTACCTTTCCGTTGAACCAGGTTATTCCGGGTTGGACAGAAGGAGTACAGTTAATGTCTGTTGGATCAAAATATAAATTCTACGTTCCTTACGCATTAGGTTATGGCGAAAAAGGTGCAGGAAATGGTGCTATACCAGGTTTCTCTACCCTGATTTTTGAAGTGGAATTATTAGATATTAAACCGCTTAAACAAATTGTTCCGACAGTAGTGGAATCAAAACCTGCAGTTGCACCTAAAGTGGTTAAGAAAAGCACAACAGCAAAACGTGCAAAATAAACTCAGTTAACTCTATTCTGTTAATTGTAAAAAAGTAAACAATAAAAAAATAAATAAATTAGAAATCAAATGAAAAAACAAAGTATTTTATCGTTGGTAGCTCTGGTTGCCATTTTCGTGCTTACTTCGTGTAATAAATACGAAGCTAAAACTTCAACACTGAAGAATCAAAATGACAGTTTGAATTATTCACTTGGTTTAGCCAATGGTGATGGAATTAAAAACTATTACATGAAATCCGATTCTTCAAGCAAGCCAATCATTGCTTTAATGAAAGCTTTGGATAAAGCATTCGCACCGGGAGCAAAAAAAGGTGAAATGTATAAACTGGGCACAGAAATCGGAAATTCTTTCAAACAACAAAAAGCTAAAGGGTTGATGGGTGATTCAACACTTACCTTTAACGATAAATTGGTGAAACAAGGTCTTGTAAATGCATTGAATGGTTTTAATAAAGGTATGACAGCTAAAGAAGCTCAGGAATATATCCAAAAAACCATGATGCGTATTCAGAATGAAAAAATGAAACAACAAATGCCTTCTATGCCTCAACAAGGTCAGGCACCTCAGGGCCAACAGGCTCCACAAGGTCAACAGGCTCCACAACAAGCACCACAACCAGTTCAATAATAGTTCAACAACATACAAAAAAACAGAAAAATGAAAAAACTGAATATATTCATGGCGGTAGCCTTGGTAGCCGCATTTGCATTTTCTTCGTGCGATAGCAACAAAGCAAAAATGCCAACATTAAAGACTCAACTTGACAGCTTAAACTATGCATTTGGTCTTGCAAACGGTGATGGTATCAAAAACTATTATATTAAAGGTGACTCTGCTCAAAAATCAATCAAAGCTTTGCTCGAAGGAATGAACGAAGGCATGAAAGGTAAAGTTGAGAAAGGCAGTACTGAAATGGTTGACTTAGGAACAAAAATCGGTTCTTCGTTGAAAGATCAACAAAAATCTGGTTTAATGGGTGATTCAACATTGAAAGTCGATATTAAACTGATTAAACAAGGATTGATCAATGGATTAAGAGGATCAAAAATCCAAATGACTCCTGCTCAGGCTCAGGAATACCTTCAAAAAACCATGATGGCTTTACAGTCTAAGAAAATGGAAAAACTTTATGGTGGTAATAAGACTGCAGGCGAAAAATTCTTAGCTGAAAATGCTAAAAAACCAGGTGTTAAAACAACTGCAGATGGTTTACAATACGAAGTTATCAAACAAGGTAACGGACCGCTTCCTACTGATACCAGCAAGGTAAAAGTAAATTATCATGGAACATTGATTGATGGAACTGTATTCGATAGCTCTATCGACCGCAAAGAACCAATTGTATTTCAGGTAAACCAGGTTATTAAAGGTTGGACAGAAGCATTGAAAATGATGCCTGTAGGATCGAAATTCAAATTGTATATTCCTCAGGAATTGGCTTATGCCGGTGCTGATCGTGGTAAAATCAAACCTTTCTCTATGTTGATTTTTGAAGTGGAATTAATATCGATTGAAAAATCGCTTCCACAACAACAAATGCCACAACAACAAATGCCACAACAACAAGCACGTTAATAATCGGTTAAATCCAATTATTGATTTTCTATAATCTAAAAAGGCCGGAGTATTCTTACTCCGGTCTTTTTATTTGTCAAAACGACAGAAATAATGATCATATATCTATCTTTTATGCTTAAATAATTGATATAAGTGTATAAAATCTTTCAATTGCCATTTATTTTGTATAATTTTGCTGCCTAAATGATAAACATAAATCAATAGCCATGGAAAAGATAGATCAGTTAGACAGAAAAATTCTGCAGATCATTACTAAAAATGCCCGTATGCCTTTTAAAGACGTAGCGGAAGAATGTGGTGTTTCACGTGCAGCCATACATCAGCGTGTTCAACGGTTGATTGACATTGACGTGATCACAGGATCTGGATACACAGTGAATCCTAAAATGCTTGGTTTCCAGATGTGCGTGTACATAGGTATAACCCTTGAACGCGGCTCTATGTACAAGGAAGTTGTACTGGAACTTGAAAAGATACCAGAAATTGTTGAATCACAGTATACGTTGGGGGCATACACCATCTTAATAAAGTTATATGCCAAGAATGATGAACATCTGATGGAACTGCTTAATTCACGCATTCAGGAAATTAAGGGTGTTGCAACGACCGAAACACTCACTTCACTTGACCAGCGTATTCGTCGTTCTATTCCGATAGAATAATTTCAAAAAATTCATACTTAGTATTTATCGAAGTAGTCAGAGATTGAGAGTCTTTAGCTACCGGATTTTTATTTTTGCAGTTTACCTGTTTGCTTTTTATAGCCCGTAACCTTCACTATGAAAATTAGTGCAAAGTTGAGCCGGAAGCTTAAAAAATCAAAAACATTAAAAAGTAACTGATTTAGGTGCAACAGGAACAAACAAACAGATACCAGAAACTATTTAAAATATTTTCAGTTGATTAAAATCAGTTGTTCACCTGAGGCTTATTAGTTTTTCGAAGAAATGTACAATAACAGTTTTGTGTAATATAAAAACTAAAATAGCATATTAGCTATTCAAAAAAATATTTAACTATGACAAAGCAAGATATAAATGGAATAAGCAATGCATCGTTTGACAAAGCTGTGCAGAAAAGCAAATTTTTAGAAACGGATTTATATAAGAACCCAGGAAAGTACAGAGTTCTTACAGGAGATAGACCAACCGGAAATTTACATATTGGACATTATTTTGGTTCAATTCTTAATCGTGTAAAATTACAGAATATAGGTGTAGAAACATATATTCTAATTGCTGATTATCAGGTTTTGACAGACAGGGATGTTTTCAAAGATATTTCAAAATATGTATTTGAGCTTACATTAGATTATTTAGCTTGTGGGTTAGATCCAAAGCAACATAAAACCTATATTTTCCCGCACAGTCATATCCCGGAATTAAATCAATTACTGGTTCCATTTCTATCACTTGTATCACTTTCGGAATTAAATAAAAACCCAACAGTAAAAGAGGAGATTTCTGCTTCAGGAAAAGAAATTATAAATGCAGGAATGTATACGTATCCGGTACATCAGGCAGCAGATATTCTTTTTTGTAAAAGTAATGTTGTACCAGTTGGTAAAGATCAGTTGCCACATATAGAATTGACGCGGACTATTGCTAAAAGGTTTAATACTAAGTTTAATACTGAATTATTTCCTGAGCCGATAGGACTATTAAGTGAATCTCCCATGATTTTGGGATTGGATGGTAATCAAAAGATGAGTAAGAGCAGGAATAATAGCATCATGATAAAAGCAACTGAAGATGAAACAGCTAAGTTGATTAAATCGGCAAAGACTGACTCTGAAAGATTTATCACATTTGACCCTGTCAATAGGCCGGAGGTTGCCAATTTACTCAGGTTATCATCTCTTTGTTTGGGAACAAGTCCTGAAGAGATAGCAAATGAGATTGGAGAATTAGGGTCAGGTAAATTAAAACAAATAACAGCAGATGCACTGAACAGCTATTTTAAAGAAATAAGAGAAAGACGCATTCTACTGGCAAAAGACGAATCGTATGTCAGGAGTATTTTGCAGGATGGGATCAAAATGGCAAGACAAACTGCAATTGAAACTTTAGCAGAAGTTCGTGAAGCTATGAATATGATGATTTGAGGAATTCTTTTGATTCGCTTTGGAGAAATGAAAAATAGTCGGCTGAAGATATGATCCGGTTCATAATGTACATTTACAAGTGAATTAAAGACCGTTTAAGCAACGAAGAGTATATTTCCAAGACTATGTGCATACGAAGTGAAAAAGCACAGGAAAACGCCTCTAAAACAATCCGGGAAGTCCGTGAAATTATCGGATTTAAAAGATTCTGAATAGTGGGTAGTTTATAGTAGGTAGTATCAGATTTCAATATACAAAAAAGCATGTTCTTATCCGGAACATGCTTTTTTATTAGCCATCTATTCAACCAATTAACCAATCAACCAATTAACCTCCCGATAGCTATCGGGACAACCAATCAACTATTTATACAGGCACAGGTATGGCGTATCCTCAGTACATCTTACGTTGAACTTTACGTCTTTGGCAACAACAAAACTTTCGAACTTCTTATACGTTTTCCATTCTGATTCCCCGGGCTGTTGAATGGTCAGTTGACCGGCGATGACAGTCATAACTTCCACAGAACCTGTTCCGAATTGGTATTCACCGGCAGCCATGACTCCCACTGTGGTTTTACCTTCTGTTGATTCAAGTGCGATGGAAACTACTTTTCCATCAAAATACTGGTTTGTTTTGAACATAAAATGTAAGTTTACTGTATTATTAATCTATATACATACAAAAATGAGCTTATAATTGTATTTTTATTGCAAAGGTAGAATTATTTTCCTAATGAATCAACGTTCAGGAGGGTATAAGTGTGAAACTGACTGTATACTGACTTAATTTTAGTATTTTTGTTGCGTGAAACGATTTATGGCATATTGTTTTGTTTTTGTTGCTCTGTACCTCGGAGTGAACTCAATATGTATGTTCAGAAGTGAACCTGTTTTACCTGAAACAAATTTACAGGCAAATCAGCAATCCTCAGACGAACAGCATCCATCTTATTTTACTGCCGGGTCATTGTTCCTGTCTGCTGGAATAAATAATGAGCAACTACGCCTCTCACATTCGTTGCAGAATATTTCATACAGAATCTATCCTTCATTGTTGAATGCATTTCGTACAAATCATTCGACACAACTAGTACACCAGAAAATCTTTACATGGAATGCTGTTTTTATCCTGAATTCTGCTAAGAAACAGATGGATGGATATTACCTGTATCACCTTCGCAAGCTACTGATTTGATTTTTTCCTTCTCAAATGCTACCTTGTAGCCGTATAAGTAATTAATACTTGACAGATTAATGACAAGTAAGTACTTATAGGTTAACAAACATTTCATTAAATATCCACGATTACTTACATTAAGTATTCTTTAAAATTTTACAAATAACAATTTGTGAACATAGTAGTTGTGTTCACACTTAACATTATACCCAAAATGGAAAATAACGAATCAATAGAACAGGTTCTGGAGAACCTGGATAAAAATATAGTTTATAAAACAAAGGACTCCGTCGTGTGGAGCATTATGCTTATGCTCTCAGGAATTTTTTCGCTGATTATTTATTCAGCAATTGAATGGGAATCAAATAACTTGTTTGCCCAATTTATTTTTGTGGCGGGATCGATCTGCTTAATTATTGGTCTTCTCAGGTTTTTCTTTCGCAAGAGCTGGTATATTTTAGCTGAAAAGCATCAGAAAATAAAATCCCATAGCCTGTACTTTCATGTAAATGAACGGGATCAATTAGTACGATGCCTGGATAGTAAGAATTTTTCTGAAATCAAACAATTAAAACCATCCGTTGTTGATGGCTTGAAGCTTCAGGTAATGGGAACAAAAGATGGACGAATCTGTTACTCGCAGGTTGTAGCATTTATATCAAATGAATTTGTATATGTTACAACACCCGCAAAGCATACAACAGAAGAATATCTCATTCTTAATGAAATAGTTCATTCCAGAAAATAATACTAATCTATTTTAATTGAATGTTTTATCAAGAGGAGCCAGTAAAAAAGCTCCTCTTTTACATGTAAGTACATTCTGATTAATACTACAGCAATAGTTTTGCGAAAAATACAAATAGAATTCACAGAAAATACCTATTTTTGCAGATCAAAGAATGTGAAAGACTTATAAATTATATCTAATACGTAAAAAAACACACACACAATGAAACGAATCCATCTATTACTGGCTGTACTTATACTTTCAAGTGGTGCCTTTTCCCGGGCTCCGGTTGATACTATTTCGGTGTTTTCAACAAAGATGAAGAAAGAGGTGAAGAATGTGGTGATTTTACCTGAGAACTATAACAACAAGAAACATTATCCGGTAGTATATCTGCTTCATGGATATAGTGACAATTATGCCACATGGGTTAAGACTGTTCCTGCCATTAAAACCCTTTCTACCGAACATCAATGTATCATTGTCTGCCCTGATGGAGGGTACAGCAGCTGGTACTTCGACAGCCCGATTGATTCTGCTTTCCAGTATGAATCGTATATCACCAGAGATTTGCTGAGCTTTATTGATACCCATTACTCAACGATTCCTGAACGCTCTTCAAGGGCAATAACAGGATTAAGCATGGGTGGGCACGGAGCATTGTACCTGGCTATCAGAAACCCTAAATTATTCGGCAGTGCAGGCAGTATGAGCGGTGGCGTTGACTTGCGGGCTTCAACCAGGTTGTATGATATCTCTAAAAGGATTGGGTCTATTGAAACAAACCATGCTGAATGGGATAACCGTTCGGTGGTGAATCTGGTAACCGGATTAAAAAACAAAGAGTTTAATTTAATCATTGACTGTGGGGTATCCGATATTTTCTACCAGATTAATGCGGGATTACACCGACGGTTAATGTCCCTGAATATCGATCATGATTATATCGAACGGCCCGGTGAGCATAATTGGAAATATTGGGATAATTCAATCCGGTATCAGCTTTTGTATTTCGACAGATGTTTTCAAAAAACCAGGTAAGTAATTCATAATTCATAATTCATAATTGACAAGTAAGTAATAGGAAATATATAATGTCCTATTATTCTAAATAAAACTTCATAAACCTTCGGCTCTATCACCCTCTCCCGATAGCTATCGGGATTGGGAGAGGGCAGGGGGAGAGGTCATATTAAATGAAGAAATAAAACAAGACATTATATTGTTCCCATTACTTAAATACTAATAGGTTAACAAATATATCATTAAATATCTACGATTACTTAAAATACAGCGAATCCCGTTTATCTTTAAGTCGATTTGCTTTTTCTTCAACTACAGAACAAACCATGAAATCAGGGGTTTATTTTATTCATCAGACTTTTGGAGAGATTCCTGGAAACAGGGATTTCTTCATCGGTACAATCTAAAATTAGCCTAAGACCCTGCGAATTGCCTTTTACCCGAACAACTTTATTTCTATTGACTAAAAATGCCCTGTGACATTTTATGATAAAATGAATATCCTTCAGTTGATCTTCAACTTGTTTTAAGGTGTTGCGCAGCAAAATACTTTTCAGCTCATTGTCTTTTTGATAATAGACCTGAATATAATTACCCGTGGACGTAATGTAGATAAGTTCCGATGAATTCAGTTCCAGTTTATCTTTGCTGTTTTCAGCCATCAGGCAGATTCTTTCTTCTTCAAATAGGATGTTGGCTTTTGCTGGAAAGTTATGGTTATACTCATTGGCAATTTTTAAGTTCTCAGCAAGCAAGCGATTCTGAATTAGTACGGTTATCACTACTACAGGGATTATTCCCACGGACAAGGTGTAAAACTGATAATAATAAAATGCTTGAAAGTTATTGGCGAAATGGAAGAAAAAAGAAGAGTACAGGAAATTGGCAAATCCAATGCTGAACAAAACCCATATCTGCCATATTATTTGCTTTAGAACTGTCCATTTTGATGCATCATACTCTTTCCTGAATATAAGAGGTAACGCAAAATGATGAATTAGAAGTGTCAGGCAAGTAACAGCTCCATAACCAATTTCAAAGTAAAGGCGATACTTGTTATGGAAAGAGGACAAACCAAACGGTTCAAAAGAAACCAGAAAAAACGAAATAAATAAACCGATAGCAAGTATTGTTTTCAAACTTCTGCCGTAAAGCGGATAAGGCTGATTTAAATATTGTTTTATCATCTCCTGATTATATTTTTTGCAAATATAATTCTTTTTTACCGGCATGAACCCAGGCAATACTTTATAGTGTAAAAATAAAAAAAAACACAATTTCTTGTGCCTTTTTCTATCAGTGAGAATCAATAAATTAACATGAATCTGGTATTCAAATAGTACCTTGCAGATTACTTTTTTGTTAAGGCAAAATCCACCCAGCTTTTTCCCCACGTGGGAGTGAGCAATGTTTTATTTTCATTCGCTAAAAGTGTGGCAGCTTTATCCACATCCTTTTGAAAATCTTCGTAGGTTTGATGCATAAACTTAGACATATCGTTTTTAAACAGTGCAGACAGTATTACTGCTCTTGGGCTGTCAGGGTTTATGCCAAGTGCAGTTTCATAATCATTTATAATTTCGCCTGAATACTTTGGACCGTTTGTTTGGGGATCTGAAGCAATAAGCGCATAGAGTCTGAGTCCTTTTAATGTGTAGATTTCAGACTTATCTGTATCCTTTAACTCCGAAATTGTATTCAGGTAAGTTTCAGCTTCACTTAAGTACTGCGACTTTTCACTTTTGTCGGGCACTCTGAAAGATAGTTGAACATCAACATAAGCCAGATAATATTGTGCCAACCATAGCTGAGGTTGCGCTACAATGAACCTCTCCAGCTGACTCCGAACCTGAATAAGCTCAGATACTTCCTTTGCATTGTTTACGTTTTGCACCACCGGTCCTAAATCCTGTGCCGATGTAATAGCCGACACCATGATAAATAATACACATAATACGTTTTTAATTGTTTTCATTTTGAATCATTTTAGAATATAAATAATTAGAAGTTAGAGACATCGTAAGCTGTTTTTCCACTGAGCGTGATAAAGATTCCAATGTAAAAGAAATGACTGCTGGAATCAATAACCGGCGTTTTTCTATATCCACCCGGACTATTTGTATCGGCTGAATAGATGTAGTTATACACATTTTGCCGACCGAGTAAATTTGATGCAGAAGCGTAGATAATCACTTTTTTACTCGCCAGATACGTGAGACTCATATCCACACTATTGTAATATCCGGTAGTTGAATTCATGATTCCACTCATGGTTGGATCGTGATATGGCCGTCCACTTGCATAGCGATTGGTGATTCCCAGAATACTTTTTATCGCAGGAATATTGTATTTAATTGAAATTGAGGCATTATGCATAGTTGCATATTGTGGTGTCGATAATTCTGTGTAATCCTGATATTTTCTTTTGGAAAGGTTGAAGGAATATGCCAGCATATATTCAAAGTTTTTAATCAGGTCACGGTCATTGAAAAACACATCTACTCCTTTGCTGTATCCATATCCATCTGAATTCAATACAGTCGGTTCCTGAAGAGCCAGGTCGCGGTATGTTTTATAGTAGGTCTCTATCCTGTACACTTTATTTTTTTTCTCGTAATAAACACCTCCCACATACTGTGTACACTGTTCGTCTAACAGTTTTTTATTCAGTAACAGATATTTATTTTCGGGAAGCTGCGTGTATTTTCCAACAATTCCTGAGAAATGTATTCCATTTAAATTATAACTCAGAGCTATTCGGGGATTTGAATTCCAACCATCATTAATGCTCGTGTATTCCATTCTATCCGAAACTTCTGCATATAGATTAGGATTGATATTGAAAATGGCCGTAGCAAACAGTGCACCGATTGAATGGTTTATTGAGTCGGTATGTACTGAAGAGGAATACGTATACGTTGTTTCGTCGTGACGTATAAAATTTTCCAGACCCACATTCAGCCTTAAGAAGTCGGTGAAACGTTTCGTGACTTTTGTCTTTAAATGGATTTCCCATTCATTGTCACGGTATGTATCAGCAGGGATGACTGCATCATCAATGTGTTGGTTTTTAAATGAAAATGCAGCTCCAGCAAAAATCTTGTAACCCGATTCTGAAGTTCTCTGAAATGTGGAGTTCAGGTAAAAATTATCGGCTTTCATACCAAAATCACGTTTAATCAGATTATCCGGAGAAGTAAGTTGCTGGATAAAGGTGGTTCTGTCATATCCGATAAAGGTTTTAAAGACTGTTCTTTGATTGGGGTTAAACCGAATCTGGCTGCTTCCCGAGAAAAGCTGATATGGTTGAATCCAGTTCATCCTGTCGGGGAATAGGGTATAATACGGTTTCAGATTCTGATAATCCAGATTCACAGAAACCGATCCTTTCTCAAAAGCCTGCGTTCCACCTCCACTCAACCCAACGGTAGAAGCATTCACCCCGATCTTTGTGATCGGACTAACATCTTTGGTGTTTAATGCCAGAACGCTTGAAAGACCCTGGGCATATTCCGAGGAACAGGCACCTGTGGAAAAATTGATTCCTTCAAACATAAAAGGGGAGTATTTTCCACGGACAGGAATATTATCACCGGTTGTGGTATAGGGAGAAAGCACATGCATCTCGTCAATATACGTCTGTGTTTCATTGCTATCACCTCCGCGAATAAACAGCTTTCCACTTTCGCCCACCATTTGTGCTCCCGGAAGTGTGCGGAGTGAATGATATAAATCTCCCGTTGACCCTGCAGTGGTGACTATATCTACAGCTGACATTTTCCCAAACTGACCATTTCCTTTCAACCTGAAATTACCGGCTGTAACCACAACATTATCCAGGGTAATGTTATCTGGTCGCAACTTAAGCACTAAACCCTTTAATTTTTTTTCGGGAACCTGTACTGTTAACTCTGCAAACCCAAGCAAACGGACCAATAGTGTTATTTCTCCCTGTTGACTGGTCGTAAATCGAAAGTATCCAAGCGAATCTGTAGTTGTTCCATCGATCGTTCCTTTTATAAATACATTGGCGTTTGTCAACGGTAGAGATTGTTGGTTCAAAACCGTTCCTTCCACAACACGTAGTTGTGCAAAACAGGTAATTGTTCCTGCGAAAAAAAGTAAAACAAGTAACAGAATCTTTTTCATATCAAGCTGCATTTAAATTTGACGCTGCAAACATAGATGAAAGAATTTATACCTGAAAAGAACAGGGATGGAAGGTATACTTATGTGACAGAAAGCATGTTGACAGGGATGAATGGTACTAAGTTGGGACGAATGGTGTTAAACGAACCGCTCGCTTACAGCCTTGATTACCCGCAATGTCGAGCGGGTCGATAAATTCGTACATAGGACTAAATATTTGACTGACTGTATTGTTATATCGTTTAAATCTAAAAATTATGGAATTTAGTAAAGGAGAATTGTTCCATATTTACAACCGCGGAAATAACAGGGATAGGGTTTTTTATAGCCGTAGAAATTATTTATTTTTTATTGAAAAGATAAATACTTATATTTCATCTTATGCTGATATTATAGCCTGGTGTTTAATGCCGAATCACTTTCATTTGATGGTTTCTGTTAATGAGGTTGAATTAATCCCAACTACTGGGCTAAACCAAATCAACTTTAATAATCCTACAATTGTTAACAAGAGGGTAGTTGTAAAGAAGCGGACATTAAATCAATCCATCGGGATTATGCTCAGGTCGTATACGAATGCCATCCAGAAACAGGAGGGTAGGACAGGTGCTTTATTCCAGGAGGAATCAAAAGCTGTAATCCTGGTTGATAACATTTCGTATATTCCTTCGTATTTTCCATCTGCTTTTGGCACTATCATCACAGCATATCAGGATGATTACAAAAGTTATGCTGAAAAATATTTCAATTATATCCATCAAAATCCGGTTTCTTCACACTTAGTAAAGAAAGCTGAAGACTGGGAATTTTCTTCATATCGTGATTATAGGGATCTTAGAAATGGAAAATTAATCAATAAAGAGAAGGGGAAAATGTATTTTGATGTGTAAAACTCATATCAACCCGCTTGCTGTTATGCTTATCGACCCGCTCGCTATTGTGGGTGATAGGAGTTGTAAGCGAGCGGGTCGTTTGCATAAAAAAAGGAGCTGTTCATACCGAACAGCTCCTTTTATATAGTGAAGAGTCTGAAAGACCCTATAAGTCAATTACAATTGTGGTCCTGATGGGATCAATGCTTTAGCAGCATCATTGTCACAGTATTGTACGAAGTTTTTCACATACATACCGGCAAGTTTTGTTGCTTTTACTTCCCATTCTTTTGCATCAGCATAAGTATGACGTGGATCAAGGATACCTTCAGATACATTATTCAACTTAACAGGAGCATACAGGTTCATGATTGGAATATGTACTTTTTCTGCTTTTTCAATTGAACCATCGATGATAGCATCAATGATGGCACGTGTATCTTTTAATGACATACGTTTGCCTGTTCCGTTCCAGCCTGTGTTTACCAGATAAGCTTTAGCACCGTGTTCTTTCATCTTGCCTACCAGAGTCTTTGCATACATAGTAGGGTGCAAAGTAAGGAATGCTTCACCAAATGCTGGTGAGAAAGAAGGAACCGGTTCGGTGATACCGCGTTCGGTACCTGCCAGTTTAGAAGTAAATCCGGAAAGGAAGTGATATTGTGCAGAGTTCTCGTCCAATATAGATACAGGAGGCAATACACCAAATGCATCAGCCGACAAATAAATGATTTTCTTTGCATGACCGGCTCTCGAAGGAGAAACGATTTTGTTGATAAAATAGATCGGATAAGAAACACGGGTGTTTTCAGTAACCGATTGATCATCGTAATTGATTTTACCGGTTGATTCTTCAACGGTTACATTTTCTAACAATGAATCACGACGGATAGCTCTCCAGATGTCCGGTTCGTTCTTTTCAGAAAGACCGATAACCTTTGCATAACAACCACCTTCGTAATTGAATACACCGTTGTTATCCCAACCATGTTCGTCATCACCAATCAGGTAACGTTTTGGATCAGCCGACAAGGTAGTTTTACCTGTTCCGGATAAACCGAAGAAGATAGCTACATCACCATCTTTACCAACATTGGCAGAACAGTGCATAGAAGCCATGCCTCTTAATGGCAGGTAATAATTCATTAAGGCAAAAATACCTTTTTTCATTTCACCACCGTACCATGTACCACCGATAACCTGCATTTTGGTTGTCAGGTTGAACAATGTAAAGTTTTCAGAATTTAATCCTTGTTCTTTCCAGCTAGGGTTGGTTACTTTCGAACCGTTCAGGGTTACGAAATCAGGTTCTCCGTAATTAGCCAGGTCAAAATGAGAAGGACGGATAAACATGTTCGTTACGAAATGTGCCTGCCAGGCCACTTCCATAATAAAACGAACTTTCAGGCGAGTATCTTCGTTGGTACCGCAAAATGTATCAACAACATACAATTTCTTTGCTTTTGACAATTGGCCTGTAACTAAATCTTTACAGCTTTCAAAAACTTCAGGAGTTGTTGGACGATTGATAGTCCCATCCCACCATAGGTTTTCATTGGTAATGGCATCCTGAACAAAGAACTTGTCCTTTGGAGAACGGCCAGTGAATTTACCTGTGAAAACTGCAACTGCACCTGTGTCAGTCAAAATACCTTTTTCAAAACCTTCGTTAGCAGGATTCATTTCATCCTGGAATAATACCTCGTAAGAAGGATTGTGTACGATTTCGAAATTACCCGAAATGCCGTACTTGCTTAAATCCAAATTTGCCATTTTTTTTAAATTAATTGATCTTATGTTGATTTTACTATCTCGCTTAACTGAACCTTCTTTGACGGGACAAAAATAGTATAATATTATGAAGTGAAGAAACAATTAAAGAAATTTTTCTTTAATTATAGCAAAATACTTATATAACCTATATTTATTCTGTATATATACGTAAAATATACTATTGAAAGCCATATATTTGAATGATCAGACTCCCGTCATAAAATGAAGGATTCGTTTTAATAAATCTTTCAATACGACTATTCAACTGCTGAATTAATTTGAAATCAGACGTAAGATATTGAAGTACTCATTCACTGATGGATAAATGAAAAATCTAATCCTGATAATTGACATACATTATCTGATAAAGTCATTATCTTTGTTTCAGAAAAAATCTACATGAATAATGAATAAAATTTAATGAACTATTTTGACTTCGACCCCCAAGCCCCCAAATGGGGGATGTTAAGACGCAGTTTCTGAAATTAATATTACCTATAGAAACTTCTTATTTCCACACTTAATCCCCTCCCGATAGCTATCGGGATTGGGGGTTTGGGGGTCACGTCTTTAAATATATGAATTAATCCATTTCATTACTAACATTATGAAAAAATTACTCTTATTGGTTATTTGTTTCATTCTTCCCGTTTTTTATCAGGTTGTGGTGGCTCAGGCTCCTTTCAGCCGTGGGGTGAACCTGACGGGTTGGTTCCAGACCTCCGGAGCCCATCAGATTCAGTTTACTAAATATACCAGGCAGGATTTCGTGAATATCAAAAGCATGGGCTGCGATGTCATACGCCTCCCCATCAACCTGTTCTACATGGCAGGCAGTAAACCCGAATATACCCTCGATCCGTTGTTTTATCAATTCCTAGACCAGGCAGTCGGGTGGGCTGAAGAGTTGCATATCTACCTGTTGCTGGATAATCATTCCTCCGATGATATCGCCAGCAATAACCCCGACCTGGAAGCTATCCTTTCGAAAACATGGTTGCAAATGGCGACCCATTATAAGAACAGGTCGACCTATATTCTCTACGAAATCATGAACGAACCCCATGGACTCACCACCCAGGCATGGGGTAAAATTCAACAAACTGCCATCACCACCATACGTACGGTAGATAATGTCCATACCCTTATTGTAGGGCCTTCAAGCTACAACAGTTACACCGACCTGAGCCTGTTGCCCGTATATACCGACCCCAACCTGATTTATACGTTCCATTTCTACGACCCCTTTGTATTTACCCATCAGGGTGCTACCTGGCCGATGCCTTCCATGGCTTCGCTGGCCAATGTACCTTTCCCGTATAATGCTGCCACTATGCCCTCCGTTCCTGCTGATCTGTTCGGTACCTGGGTGGCAAGCTCCATGGGTAATTACATGAATGATGGTACGGTGGCTAAAGTCCATTCGCTGATCGATATGGCTGTTACCTTTAAGACCAGCCGGAATGTAAAGATGTATTGCGGGGAATTTGGTGTGTATATTCCCAACAGCAATGATGCCGACCGGGTGAACTGGTACCGTGAAGTACGTACCTATCTCGAGCAAAAAGGCATTGCCTGGACTACCTGGGATTACCAGGGTGGCTTTGGATTGTTTAAAAAAGGGTCGAATGAGCAATTCCTCAACGACCTGAATGTTCCACTGGTGCAGGCATTGGGATTGACTGCCCCTGCTCAGCAGGTGTATGTACTGAAACCGGATACTGTAGGGTTCTCCGTTTATACCGATTTTATTGGTGAAAAGATACAGGAGGCGAGCAATGCATCAGGGGCAGTGATTGATTTTTATTCGGATAACAAGCCCAATAACGGTGCTTACTGCCTTCTTTGGTCGGGTTCCGTCCAGTACGGATCAGTAGGGTTTAATTTTTTACCCGATAAGGATTTAACCACCCTTAAGACCCAAAACTATGCACTGAGCCTTCTGGTAAAAGGGAATACTCCCGGTACAAGTTTCGATCTACGCTTTTACGATACCAAAACCTCTGTAGCTACCGACCATCCCTGGCGTATGAACTATACCGTGAATGATACCAAGGTGTCCTGGGATAATGCCTGGCATAAGCTGTATATTCCACTATCCCTTTTTACCGATGGAGGGTCGTGGGATGGTTCGTGGTATAATCCTGTTGGTGCCTTCGACTGGAAAGCCATCGACCGCTTTGATATTGTTGCCGAACAAGCCTCATTGGCCGGTAAATCATTCTGGTTCGATAATATCCGGGTAACCAACCGCGATACTGCCCGGGTACTAAATACTGCGCTGTCTGATCTCAGGGAAAATAGCAAGTTATCGCTGAAAGTATTTCCCAACCCGGCCATCCATTCCGCGAACATAAGCTATACCCTCCAACAGTCACAATCCATCGACATCAGCATTTATACCGTTTCCGGACAGAAGGTAAAGTCACTTGTCCATTCCACCCAACCTGCCGGTGACTATTCCATTACCTGGAAACTTGACTCAGACAGTTCCAACTCCATTCCCGAAGGGGTTTATTTCTGCCATGCGCTCATTGATGGCCTGGGATACAATGCCAAAATCATCATTCTGAAAAACAGGACTGACAATTAATTAATAATTAAAAATTAATAATTAATAATTCGCAGAACGCTGAATTGTAAGCTCTTGTAGATTAAGAAATACATCAATAATAGCTACAATTACTTAATACTCCTAGCTTTGACGCTCCCTCAAACTCTTCAAACTTTCAAACCCTTCAAACTTTTCTTCCCACAACGCGGAACACGGAACACAGAACACAGAACATTCCCTCAAACTTTCAAACCCTTCAAACCCTTCAAACTTCTGTCCCAATAACGCGGAACGCGGAACATTGAACATGGAACGCTCCTTCAAACTTTCAAACCCTTCAAACTTCTGTTCCCACAACGCGGAACATTGAATACGGAACACGGAACGCACCCTCAAACCCTTCAAACATTCAAACTCTTCTAACTCTTCAAACACGGAACGATCTTACCCGTTCGTCACCCTTTTTACATTGTTTCTTAGTTATCCCTTAGATATCCCATAGTTATCCCATAGATATCCCACCTATATCCCATATCATATAAAGAGGTGGGATATCTATGGGATATGGAAGAAATATCGATAGATTAATTAAGAAATAATGTAAAAGAGATGATGGAGAGGTGTAAAAAAAATGGGGTACGCGAGTGCCTTCAATTTTGATAACCAACAGATTTTCTATATGCTGTTTAAGATACTAAAATCATCAGCAAATGGATTGTTCGTTCCCCGGGTACGAAAATAATTCACCAACAAATAACATATGCCCCCCTTACTGTTTACATACGTGCTCCATGGGTTAAAGATTTAAATCGTATTTTTGTAGCCTTAACAGGATCTGAAATAAATCCTGTTCATGGGTTAACCTTTCTTTTCCGGATTTATTTCCGGTTATAATTTAATACGAAGCAATTATCATGAAAAAAGTGTTATTCCAATCCTTGTTCCGGATCATTCTTATTATTGCAGGGAATTTTATTTTTATGGGCAATCTCTTTGCCCAGACAGCCATGGCCAATGTGGCAGCACGTCATACGACCAGCCTGAATGGCAAATGGCAGGCAATCATAGACCCAACCGATGTCGGTACCTGGCGTCAGGTGTGGAAAGAACCAATTGCCCAAAAGAAAACCGATTTTTTTGAATACTCCTTTGAAGGCGGACCGATGCTAAACGTGCCAGGTGATTTCAATACGCAAATGCCGGAGTTAACTTACCTGGAAGGAACGGTATGGTATAAGAAAGCATTTCAATCCACGAAGAATACCGGTAAGCGGCTTTTCCTGCATTTTGGGGCGGTAAACTATATGGCCACGGTTTATTTGAATGGAAATAAGATCGGGAGTCACGAAGGTGGATTTACACCGTTCCAGATTGAAATTACAGACTTTGTAAAACAAGGTGATAATGCCCTGGTGGTAAAGGCAAATAACCAGCGGTTAAAGGATGGCATACCCGGACAGGGATACGATTGGTTTAATTACGGGGGTATCACACGGGATGTAAACCTGATTCAAACAAATGATACGTATATCGATGATTATTGCATCCAGTTGAAAAAACACTCGAAGAACGAAGTAGCGGGTTGGGTGAAAGTAATCGGGTCAAACCTGAATCAGAATGTACGGATTATCATTCCAGAGATGAATATCAATTACAAAACAAAGACAAAAAGTAATGGGCTTGCTGAAGTAACTTTTAAAGCCAGTTGCAAACTCTGGTCGCCTGAAAATCCAACCCTGTATAAGGTGATTATACAGAGTGAAACAGATACAGTATCTGATGAAATCGGTTTTAGAAGCATCGAAACCAATGGATCTAAGATACTTTTAAATGGGAAACCAATATTTTTCAAAGGGGTCAATATACATGAAGAAGCTGCCCTGAAAGCTGCCAAAGCTACCAGCGAAGCAGATGCCCTTACTTTGCTGACCCAGGCAAAGGAATTAGGATGCAACCTGGTACGCCTGGCCCATTATCCGCATAATGAGTACATGGTGAAACTTGCTGAGAAGATGGGGATCATGGTTTGGGATGAGATACCGGTGTATCAGAACATTGAGTTTTCTACTCCCGGAGTGACACAAAAAATGAGCCTCATGCTTCGCGAAATGATTAAACGTGACCGGAACAGGTGCGGAGTGGTAATATGGAGCATTGCCAATGAAACCTATACAACAACACCCGGACGTGACAAGGCGTTGATTGATCTTTCAAAGGAATGCCGGCAACTGGATTCAACCCGTTTGATCACCACTGTAACCTGCAACCAGGGATACGATAAAAATACTGTTAATGTATGGGATCCGATTTTTAATTATGTCGATATCATTTCAGTAAACGAATATATCGGCTGGTACGTTCCCTGGCAGGGAAAACCGGAAGATACAAAGTGGAAACTGGTCAATAACGATAAACCGGTAATTTTATCCGAATTTGGAGGTGAAGCACTTTATGGAAACAAAGTTGGTCCTACCGACGAAGCCAATTCGTGGAGCGAAGAATACCAGGAACAAATCTACAAAGACCAGACTGAAATGTTTCAACATGTTCCAAATCTGGCAGGTTTATGTCCATGGATTTTAGCTGACTTCCGCTCGTTAAGTCGTTTGCAACCTGTTTATCAAAAGGGGTGGAATAGAAAAGGATTATTATCTGATAAAGGAGAGAAGAAAAAGGCATGGTATGTTATGAAGAAATATTATGAAAGCATCAAATAATTAATAATTAAAAATTAAAAATTAATAATTGCCCGGGCGCTGAAATGTAAGCTTTTGTAGATTAACAAATAGATCATTAAATATCTACGATTACGTGAGACTTGTTTACTACTAAAATTCGAAAATAGCATATTCTCACTATTTATTCAAATCACTTATCGAAATACAACTAAAACGCAACATATAAATCACATGAAAAAACTTCATTTATTTGTCCTGATTCTGACAATGTATAGCTTATCCATTGCAGGAAAAGAAATTCGGGATGTCCGGAATTTTAATCAAAACTGGAAATTTACACTAGCAGACAGCACCCTCATTGCGTCAGCTAAAAGTTACAACGATGTTTCGTGGCGTACGCTGAATCTGCCACATGACTGGAGCATTGAATCCGACTTTGGCAAAGACTTTCCCGCTACTGCCGGCGGTGGTGCCTTGCCCGGTGGACTTGGCTGGTACCGTAAAACATTTACTGTAGATAAAACCAATGCTGATAAACGCATATACATCGACTTTGATGGTGTGTATCGGAACAGCGAAGTGTGGATTAACGGTACTTCTGTTGGAAAACGTCCGAACGGGTATATATCTTTTAGGTATGACCTGACACCTTATATCCGGTTTGGTGAAAATAATGTGATTGCCGTGAAAGTGGATAATTCTAAACAGCCCAATTCACGCTGGTATTCAGGTTCGGGTATCTTCCGGAATGTATGGCTTACCATCCTGAATCCTGTTCATGTGGACCTGTGGGGAACCTATGTAACAACACCCATTGTCAATACCGATAGTGCCAGGGTAGACATACAGACAACCATTAAAAACGATGAGAAAAAAATAAGGACTGTTCGGGTAGAACAAATGCTTTATGATGCGCAGGGTGTACTTGTGGGTCATGCAGATGGGTCATTTTATGTAAACGCCGGAACATCACACCAATACGTGCAACAAATCAGTGTAAAAAATCCGGTTTTGTGGAATATTGAAAATCCGTATTTGTATAAGTTGGTAACGCGCACCCATTCACTTTTCCGACTGACCGATGAGTATGTTACCATGGTGGGTATCCGTTCGTTTACATTTGATGTAAAGAAAGGATTTATCCTGAATGGGAAACATGTAAAGATCAACGGCGTTTGCAATCACCACGATTTAGGTGCACTGGGGGCTGCGGTCAATACACGAGCCATAGAACGGCAGTTACAGATTCTGAAGGAAATGGGCTGTAACGGCATTCGTTGTTCGCATAATCCACCTGCACCCGAACTGCTTGATTTGTGCGATAAAATGGGCTTTATCGTGATGGACGAAGCTTTTGATATGTGGCAGAAAAAGAAAGTAACTTTTGATTATTCGCTGGATTTCGATAAATGGCACGAACGGGATCTGACTGATCTGGTCCTGCGTGACCGCAACCACCCTTCTGTCTTTATCTGGAGCATTGGTAACGAAGTAGGCGAACAATGGGGAGAAGCAAAGATCGATGATACGGATTTGCAAAAAGCAAATATCCAATTGAATAACAGGAAGGTAGCCGAATCGGAAGATACACGGTTAGGAAAATTGGGCAAGTATGCCCTGTTAACCAAACATCTGGCAGATATCACCAAATTGGTTGATCCTACCCGTCCTGTATCAGCAGCCTGTAATGGAACCGGTGACAATAATCCGTTGTTTCAATCCGGTGCATTGGATTTGATCGGGTTTAATTACAACGAAACAAAATATGCCGGTATTACCAGCCGTTTCCCTACTAAACCGTTCTTCTCAAGTGAATCAGTATCTGCACTCCAGACACGCGGGTTCTACCTCATGCCTTCGGACAGCATGAATATCTGGCCTGAAAGCTGGGATAAGCCTTTCTTTAATCCTCTTCAGAAATGTTCGGCATACGATAACAGTCATGCCCCCTGGGGTTCAACCCATGAAGCAACCTGGAAAGAGGTCAAGAAATATGACCATGTGGCAGGACAATATATCTGGACTGGATTTGATTACCTGGGAGAGCCAACACCTTATTGGTGGCCTTCACGCAGTTCATACTTTGGAATCATTGACCTGGCAGGATTCCCCAAGGATGTGTATTACATGTACCAGAGTGAATGGACTACTAAAGATGTGCTGTATATCTTCCCTCATTGGAACTGGAAGGCAGGACAGACTATTGATATATGGGCGTATTACAACAATGCCGATGAAGTGGAGTTGTACCTCAACGGACAGTCTTTAGGTAAACACAGCAAGACAGGTGAAGATTTGCACGTTATGTGGCGTGTGAAGTATGAACCCGGAACGTTGAAAGCTGTTTCCCGGAAGAATGGAAAAGAAGTCTTAACCAAAGAAATCAGAACTGCCGGAGAACCTGTAAGCATTCGAATGAAAGCCGACCGCCCTGTAATAGCTGCCGATGGCAAAGACCTTTCCTATGTTACCGTTGAATTACTCGATATAGAAGGTAATGCTTCCCCGTTGGCCAATCAGTTAGTGAAATTCACCATTGAGGGTGAAGGAGCCATCGTAGGAACGGACAACGGTGACCAGAACGATCACGTATCACTTAAAAAGCCTGAACGCCATTTATTTTACGGCAAATGCCTGGCCATAGTTCAAACTAATGGCAAAGCAGGAAATATTACCCTGAAAGCCTCTGTGGAAGGATTCCCGGCGCAACAGGTTGTGATTACCAGTAAGTAAACAGCAATATCTAAATACAAAACAGTCCCTCTGAACCAATGGGTTCAGGGGGATTGTTGTTTTTCTTTTTATATTCCTTTGCATGCTGTCAAGCACAACGTTATATTGTTCCAATTATAAAATCCTTCGTTAGTGCTATCACCCCGGAATTCAAATATTAATTACCGCGTATACACCAACTACAAAGAAAGAAAACATGGCTTATTTGTCTTTTGAATGCTTCCTGTCATATCCTATCTAAAAGTCTTAAATAATGATGCGCTCGCTTTAAAAAAATCCCCCGATAAACAAACATTTACCGGGGGATTCAACCTTTAAAAAAACTAACAACTTACAATCAGAGAAAACTACGATAAATATTTAATATAGAAATTAAAAAGGATATTTTCCATTCACTGCACCGGTAATATAAGCATTTAATGTCTGGCGGTCGAATACAGAACCGTTGCTACGGTTAAAAATTCCAAATCCTTTATCTCCTGTAGCACCATTATCCCAAATAAAGGGAACCATTCCATATTGCTTGGCATATTGGGCGATATATTGCATATAATATGCCCTGGATGCCAAATGGTTGGTAAGTGCGCTTCCTGTTAAGGAAGAACGGCGCATAGCACCAAACTCACCCAGAATAACCGGATACCCTTTATCCACAAAATTTGTTTTCATTTTTTGGAATTGAGCTCGAACATAATCTTCCTGTCCCCAATTTGATACTCTCCCCGTCATATTATCAATTTGGCCATTCACTAAACCATATTGAGCATAGGGAGCTCCCCAGTAATATTTGGCAGAAGCCCATGTTGCATCAGTTTCTAAACCACAATAATCCCATGGGTCGTAATAATGCACTTCAACGAATAAACGGTTAGCTACCTTATCTTTTGATACGACAAGATTAGAAACAGCTTTGTCTATATTTGTTTCGAATGCCTGTACTATCAGGTTCCTATATGTATTTTTACCTCCAGTGGAACGCACTGCATCAACAAACGTTTGGTTGTATGAAAGTTGAATTGCATAATTTTCATTTGAAACGCCCGAAGTAGAACTTGGTTCATTGGATCCTGCAAATAGCAAATGTTCATCATAACCTCTAAAATATTTGGCTATTTGTTCCCAAAGTGCCTTTTGTTTGGCGTTTACGGCCACTTGTTTTGCAGAAGTAGCATCAAGCCAGCCACCATCCCAATGGATATTCAGAATAACATACATATTGTTTTTGAAGCAATAATCCACTACCTCTTTCACACGGGCAAACCATGTTGCACTTATTTTGCTGGTAGAAGCATCTTCTACATAACTATTCCAGTTACATGGAATTCGAATTGCATTTATCCCGGCGGCTTTAATTGAATCAATAAGTAATTGTGTTATTTGCGGATTGCCCCAGGCTGTTTCACCTCCGGCTGCTTCAAGCGAATTTCCTACATTCCAACCGACAGACATTTTGGAAGCAAGTGTTTTTGCATCGCTGTTCATTCCGGTTATATCAGCAGCTATTGAATCTTTGTAGCTTGGATAGAGTCCTGTTTTTGCGGTTTGAATAACCTTAAAATAAACAATCGTTTTTTGATCCATGATAAATGTAAGCGTTGCAGTGCGAGGACCTGCAACAGTATTTGTACTTGTGGAAACAATTAACTTATCACTTGCTTTGGAAGAACTGTTGAATGATAATGTACACCAGGTTTGATTTGAAAGTACAGTCCAATTACTTCCATTCATGTTTATTTTTAAAGTATCGCTTCCTGCTGACTCTGTAAATTTTAAAGAATCAGGAGAAGTTGAAAATAATGCTTTTGGTACCACAGGATCGGGAGTAACTACTAATTCTTTATCTTTACAAGAACAGAGGGTAAGAGCAATAACCAGAATGCATAAAAATGTTGAAACGAGATTTTTCATTTTACTTAAACTTTTAAAATAGACCAGATATTTCAAAGTATCATGGGTGTTTATTTAAATAGAGGAGGCATAAATACCTCCTCTAAGAATTTAATTATGATGGAGTAAGCTTAATATTGTTTTACCAATTGAACAGCCATATCTTCATTCTTCGTACCATTTCTCTGACCAATCCAGATTCCACTGCTTGTATAAGGAGTTGTCCCTATTGAAGTCACATTTAATACATTAACAGTTGTACCTGTTAGTGCTATATATACGAGACTCCATTCATTACCGGTAAGTGCAGTTCCAAAAGTGATAACGCCATTTGCAACGGTGTACGTATTTGCCGTTCCATTTAAGTTACATGTACCATCGGCATTGAATACATAAACGTTCGCATCCGCATTTGTAAATGTTGCAGCATTACCAAGCCAGCTTGTAATCATATCATTCCGTGTAAACCAATTGTTTTCCTGTGATCCTCCGGTTCCAGAGCCTTGTACTTCCCAGCTTATCCAGTTTTCTCCAACCAGATTATATTTCCATGTGCCAACCAGATTTGCTTTTGTAAAAGTTGATTTAATAGGTTCTGCATAATTAACTACTTTAGGAACCCAACTATCCGAATAAGCTTTACTGATAAAGTTATACGATCCGGAACCCGGGATATTCAATTGCATATAATTTTCAGTTAATGTTAAAACATTTGCTTTTCCATAACCTCCTTTTGCATCTGCTTCACTACCCGAATTGTGTATAATCACAGCATTGTTAAGTGTCAAAGTGTGTTTAGATGCATCAAGCAAAAAAGTCCCATTTTGTGTCCCAAGTGTTGGTATCGTCAAATGATTGACTTTTATATGCGCCCCATTGTTTTTTAAGTCAAAAGTCATTGTTCCATAATCAGCTGCCGGCATTATCCATGTGTTACCTGACCATCCGGCTGCCCATTCCCATATATTTGCAGGTGTAGCACCCAGTTGAGCTGCGATAGCAGGATCCAGGATTCCGGCAGCACGTAAAACATGACTATTCCAGGTTTCTTCAGATCCTTCAAAATATTTCGGACCACCAAAATATTTACTTACTCCAGCTGCATTAATATCAAGAATCCATGTTTTTTCCTGACCAACTCCACCACAAATTAAAGTCCATAACGGATCATTTACATAACTTAAGTTTGATGTTGTAATATTCAATGTAACAGTATCTGCCTGTACTAATCCACCTGCACTTTCAATACCATAAACGAATTTATAAGTGCCAGGGAATGCAATTTTAACAGTATCTTGAACCCTTGTAGAACGTCCTAATGGAGTAACCCATTGAGGAGTAACCCCCGGCGTTAAGCTTTTCAAAACAATCATATTGGGATCAACAGCATCAGGTGTTACTGAAAACTTCAGTGCACTTTTGTCTGTTAAAGATCCCAGTTCATTTACATTAGGAGAACACGCCGTAAATAGCAATGCTAATCCCATAAATGCATATAAAATTTTAAATTTATTTTTCATATCTGTATTTATTTAATTATTAAATAATTATTACCAACCGGCATTTTGTTTTAAAACCCCTGAAGATAAAGTGATTTGATCGTTTGGAATCTGTTGGAATCCACCTGTAGCTGTTATATTCGCTTTTAATTGATCAGTTGTAGGTGCTGTATGTCCATCGTTAATTAATGATAGAGTAGTGTTAGCAGCAATTGTGGAAGCAGCAGTGGTAATTCCCTGTCGCAACAAGTCCCAGTAGCGTATGCCTTCACCAACGAATTCTAACCTGCGTTCTGCCAGAATATTTGCTTTAGTTGGTGGTACAACGTTTATTATACCTGAACGGCTACGAACACTTGTTAAATATTGTTGTGCGTTTGTACTTCCTAATTCAGCAGCCATAAGCAAAACATCTGCATAACGAATAACAAAATAATCTTCATATTGACCTATCTGGAAATTTGTAACAATTGATGTCCCGGTCTTATCGCATAAAGGACTGAATTTTTTCAAGTAATATCCGGTATATTCCCGGTTGCTTGCAGCCTTTGTAAAATCAATATTTTCGTCAACTATAGAAATAATCGAAGCGAATCGACGTGCATCAGTTGGATCAAAAGTATTGTATAATTTTGGATCAACTGTACATCCACCCCAACCATATTGGTATGGAAAATGGGACTCTTCCCTAATTCCTTCCATCACCATCCATGAATTACCGGTTATATTTCCATTATAATCTTCTGTAGAAGAGTATTTTATTGAAAATACTACTTCCTTGTTTGATTCACCGGCATACGTAACATTCTTCCCAATCGCCGCTGCAGGCCACAAAGTATTGTAATCACTAACCAAGCCGTGACCGCTATGAGCAATTACATCCTCTAAAGATGCTAAGGCAGTTGCTGCAGTTTCTCCACCGATTGTTGAAACTCCGTAATATCCCGAATAAAACAGGTATACACGTGCCAACATCGATTCTGCTGCCCATTTGGTAACTCTTCCACTTACTGAAGAACTGTAAGAAGTTGACGGTAAGCTGTCTGCAGCAAAACGTAAATCACTCATAATTTGTGCGTAAGTTAATGCCGGATCAGTTTGAGGTACATTTTCTAAAGTAGGTGTTAATACCAATGGAACTTTTTGCCATAAGCGAACCATATCAAAATAACAATATGCCCTGATAAATTTAGCTTCTCCTTTAATCTGAGTTTTCAAATTTGCTGTTCCGGTGCTATCCCAGGTAACCTGATCTAATTTTGATAATAACACATTGCAACGATAAATCGTTTGATAATATGCTTTCCATTCTCCACTAAATAATGAAACATCGGAAGGTGAAATTGTTTTATTAAATTCATCCATCATTTGATATCCAAAACCATCCGAAGATCCGGTACCACCAAAGCAGTTATCAGAGAAAACTTCTGATGCAACAGGAAAAGCAACATAGTGCCCCAACAAATTTAACCCGTTGTAACAACCTACCAGGGCTGTATTTGCCTGAGCAGGAGTTTTATAAAACGTGACATCACTTATCTTAGGATCAGTCAGACTGGTAGTAAGAAAATCGTTGCACGAATTGAATGAAATCATTGCAATAAGCGCAAGTGTTATAAATTTATATTTTTTCATATTCATATTTTCTTTATAATTAGAATTTAATATTAACACCTACTAAGAATGTTTGTGGTCGTGGATATGAACCTATATCAACTCCCTGGCCAAATGAATAAACTCCTGAGGCATCTTTTTCAGAATGTCCTATTTCAGGATCCATACCATCGTACTTGGTGAATGTGAACAGATTTTCGGCAGCAACATAGAGTCTGCATTGATTTAAATTTTTGAATTTAAAAGTTTTGGCAAAATCATAACCAAGTGTGATGTTTGAAATCCGTAAATAACTTCCATCATGAATATAAAGGTCAGAAAATTCAGCCAGGTTGGCATTGTCTTCGGTTATACGTGGAATCGAATTCGAAGTACCTTCACCATGCCAGCGTCCAAGAATTGCATTCGTCCAGTTACCATAATGGCTTGAGATATTCCGGTATGATTGTACAATCTTATTTCCGGCAACACCATTGGTAGTTACCGATAAATCGAAGTTTTTATAATTACATGCCAGACTAAGTCCAAATACATGAGGAGGATTAGGATTCCCGATATTTGTTTTATCATCGGAAGTTATTTTACCATCTCCGTTTAGATCAACAAATTTAACATCCCCTGGTTTTGCATTTGGTTGTATCACATTTCCATTGCTTTTATACGATTGAACTTCAGCTTCCGTTTGGAAAATTCCGGCTGTTTTATATCCCCAGAAATATCCGATAGGTTGACCTGCAGAAGCGCGGAAGAATTCCGGTGAATTGTCATATAAACTGTTTGTACCACCATGAATAATACCATCCGCGGTAGGAATGTTATTAACAACATTTTGATTGTAAGCATATGAACCGGTAATGCTATAATTAAAGTCTTTGCCAATTCTGTTGTTATAGGTTAATTGAAGTTCAATACCTTTATTTGTAACATCTCCACCATTTATATATGGATTTATTGAAACTCCGGCTGTTGCCAATAATGGTGCCGCTATTAACCAGTCCTTTGTTGTTTTGTTATATAAGTCAATGCTTAAATTTAATTTGCTGTTCAGGAATTGTGCATCAATTCCAAGATCGGTTTGATAGGAAGTTTCCCACTTCGTAGCTGGTACTCCAATTGTTGAAGGATAAGCCCCTGGGGTTAAGGTGCTGTTATCATTACCGAAATTATATTGAGAATTTGCTAAAGAAATTATCGACAGGTAATTAAATGCGGTAATAGCATCATTTCCATTAGACCCCCAGCTGGCACGCACTTTCAAAAAACTCAACCAGTCTCTGGTTGATTCTAAAAAAGCTTCATTACTTGCTACCCAACCGCCTGATATTGATGGAAAGTATCCCCATTGTTGTCCTTTGGCAAAATTGGTAGAACCATCAGCACGGAAAACAACAGTAGCTAAATATGTTTCTTTGTAATTGTAGTTTATTCGACCAAAGAATGATGCATGTGTACTAATAGCATCTGCATTTCCGCCTGCGCTTATAGCATGAGTAAGAACCTGACCAGCAGCTGCAAGTCTTTGATAATAGGCAAGATCAGTTTCTGTTGCACCTTGTGGTGGAACTATAGTAGGATTACTCTGTGAATATCCGGTTACTTCCGAATTGCTTAAATAAGCTCTGTCAAAAGTACCAAATAATGTAGCTCCTGTATTGGTTCCGGTCATTGACGAACCCTGATATTTACGGATAGAACTACCTGCCAGCACATCGAATTTATGGTCGTTAATGTTGAACACATAGTTGATCGTGTTATCCCAACTCATAGTGTAATTTTGTTTTGCGCTCTGGGTAATTGCTTCGTAATTATTGAAAGCGTAAAGCGATAAGTTTGTATAAGTTGGAGAATACTTATGATACGCTTCCGAATAATAATTCAATCCAAAAGTAGATTTAATTTTTAAATTTTTTATGGGTTGTAACTCTGCATAAACATCACCAACCAAAGTCTGTGATTTAGTATTGTTTTGATTGGTATATTGCATAATTGCATAAGGGTTAGATTCCGAATCATACCATGAGCCTCCGTTATAAATTGTTTCCTTCTGGCTGTTTAGATAATTTCCATTCGCATCATACATTGCCAAAAGTGGTGATGTAGACAGTGCACTACGTACTGAATTGCTGTATTGTCCGGCATCTGAAATACCACTTTTGTTGACAAAAGAGAATGTTAAATGTTGTCCAACTTTTAGCACATCGCCATACAATTTGTGTTCGGTATTTGAACGGAAGTTATATCGTTCGTAGTTGGAAAGTTTAGTTCCTCCGATAATACCGCCCTGTTGCGTATAAGACAGGCCTAATGAATAAGTAGAAGTAGCAGATCCACCATTAGCTGCAAAATTATAATTTTGGGTAGGAACGTTATTTGAAAACATTTGGTCTAACCAATTGGTTCCGGTTCCTAAAGCAGTAATTTGAGCCTGAGTGAAATAAGGAGCTTTACCTGAATTAACTGCACCTTCATTTTGCATTGTCGCATATTGTTGTGAATTCAACAGATTCACTTTACGGGCAGCATTTTGAACACCATAATAAGCATCAAAAGTTATTTGTCCGCTTTTTTTACCTTCAAATTGTCCGCCTTTAGTTGTAATTAACACAACACCATTTGCCCCGTTAATACCATAAATGGCACATGATGCTGCATCTTTCAGCACATCAATAGAAGCAATATCCGAATTGTTTAAATAAGTAATATCACCTACAATAACTCCATCAACTACATATAATGGAGTCGCATTTCCAACTGTTCCAGCTCCACGGATGTTTACTTTAAAATCCGCACCTGGTTGACCGGAATTTGATGTAATGTTCACACCTGCAATTTGTCCTTGCATAGCCTGTAAGGCATTCGTTGTGTTTAGTTTTTGCAAATCTTCCCCTTTAACAGAACCTGTTGCTCCGGTAACCAGTTTCTTCTTTTGAACACCATACCCTACAACAATTAATTCTTCCAATGAGTTCTCAGATTCTTTTAAACGGATAGCTAAAGTTGGTCCGCTTACTTTTACTTCCTGAGGTAAAAAGCCTACATAGGAAAACTTAAGTATTTCACCTGTTTTTACAGGGAGTGTAAATGCTCCGTTAAAGTCAGTCACAGTCCCATGGGTTGTGCCTTTAACCAGTATGCTTACACCTATAAGTGGTTCGCCATTTCCGGACACTACAGTACCGGAAACTTTCCCGTCGGAATTCTGGGCAGAAGCCAGTCCAAAAGAACATAGCATCGCCGCGAGGATTACGTACTTGCTAAAAAGGTTTCTTGCAGCCTTTCGAACACATTTAATCACGTGATTTTCATTCATGATTCATTTTGATTTAAAGTTAATAATTGGTTGTCTTTATTTAGTTGTTTATTTATTCAAGTATGATTGAAGTAATATTGCCTGTATAGTGTACGGTGTTGGGATGTTTTGGAATAATATCAATCCCCCCGGGATTTTCAGGCTTAACAAGTATAAAATGGAAATTGCGTTCTTTCACTAATCCTGTAAAATTTCCTTTTCTTTCTGCGATATTAATTGAATGATCCTTGTTGTTATACGAAAATTGAATTGTGCTGTAGGAGCCTTTTTCGTAATTGTAATTTACATTTTCGTCTTCATACAAGGTAAATGTTCCGTTTTTACCGGCATAAACAAAAATTGTCAGGTCGGTTTGAGGCTTTGTAGTGTTTTGAATTATCGCTCCGGTAGGAAGTATGCTGCCGGCAGGAACAAATACAGGCATCCTGTCATAGGGAGCCGAAACAGTTTGCTTGTTTCCTCCCGCATAGAATTTTCCGTTGTATAAGTTATACCATCCTGCATTTTCTGGAAAATAAACTTCACGGGTACGCGACTTGTACTGATAGACCGGACAAATCATCAGGTTACATCCAAACATATACTGGTCGCTGATATTTAGCACTTTGGTGTCATTCACAAAGTCCATCATCAACGGGCGCATAATGGTGAAATCATTAAAATGACTCATTCCGGCCATGGTATAGATATAGGGCATCAGGCGGTAACGCATTTGGGTATAATACAACATCGATTTATAGGCAGGATGTGTATCAGGCGCAATATTCCACAATTCCCGGTAAGGTGGCTGTCCATGCGAACGGAATAATGGGACAAAAGCCCCAAACTGGTTCCAACGCACATTTAATTCCCGCCATTCATTCAGGTCTTCCGAACCTTCTTTCGCTTTCTCGAATCGTTTCTCAACACAAAAGCCCCCATTGTCCATGGTCCAGTATGGATTGCCTGAAATTGAAAAATTCAATCCTGCCGATATCTGGGCTTTCATATCTTCCCACCGTGTACCAATATCCCCACTCCAGATGGCAGCGGCATATTTTTGTGAACCTGCAAACCCTGACCGTGTAAGAAGGAATACCCGGTCGGTATTATTCGTCGAACGTTGTCCTTCGTATATTCCTTTTGCATTCATCAAACCATAAGCATTGAAAAATTCTGTAGATGAACCTGAAGCAGTCGGGTTCATAAGTTTTTTCCGGTATTCCATGCTTGAATTTGATTCAATGTCCGGCTCTGAGGCATCCATCCACCAGGCGTCAAAGTGTTTGCTATAGAGATGTTCATTCATTTGTTTCCAGAACAACTCGCGGGCACCCTGGCTGTAGGCATCGTAAAAAGAGCCGGTGTATCCTTTTCCTATCCAGTCACGGACACTGTCAGTCACGGCTTGTTTGAACATCCACCCTTTAGCATCAAATTCTTTATAATGTTTTGTTTCTGTATAAAATTTAGGCCAGACCGATATCATAATACGGGCACCTGAATCATGTACTGCTTTGACCATAGCTTCCGGATCAGGGAACCGTGCAGCATCAAATTCATGGCTGCCCCATGCATTCTGATCCCAGTACGACCAGTCCTGAACGATATTATCGATAGGTATTTCACGTTTTCTGAATTCACGGAGGGTATTGAGCAATTCATCCTGGGTCTTATAGCGTTCACGGCTCTGCCAGAATCCCATGGACCATTTGGGCATTACCTGGGCTTTGCCCGTGACATACCGGTAACCGCTGATTACCTGATCAGGGTTGTTCCCGCGGATAAAATAGTAATCAAGTTGTTTGCCCATTTCCGACCAGAATGATAGTTTGGACTGATCGGTGGCAGGCACAGGGCTAAGTGCTTTTAGACTAATATAGGATACACCGCCATCGGGTAACCATTCAATCCGTAGTTTGTGTTTGGTTTGGGCTTTCAGGTTGGCTGTGAATTTATAGCTGTTCGGATTCCATGCAGTACGCCAGCGTTCGGCTACCACCAGACTGTCATCCATGTATACCTTGGTATAACCGGCATAATACAATATAAAATGAAACAATCCGGTCTGGGCGGGTTTAATTTCACCTTCCCATTTAATGGCTGCGTTATTAAATGGAAAATCTTTTGGAAAATCAGCAACGGTTTCTAAATTTTCATAATCAATTTTATTTTCCTGACGTTCAACAAAAATATTCTTAGGGTCTTTATTGACCATATACGTAGCGGTGAGTCCGCCTTCTTTTCCGTCTTTATCGTATAGGGTAAATTGATTCAGGTTGGCGTATGCGCGTGGATCGCCGAACCGCGTAAGTGAGTAGTTGTCCCACAGGATTCCGTAGTTCTTATTAGATACAATAAAAGGAACCGAAACTTTGGTATTGTATTGATACAATACTTCATTTTTTCCTTTGTAGTTAAATTCGTCCGACTGATGTTGTCCAAGGCCGTAAAAAGCTTCATCTGCCGGTGATTCGAATACCTGGCGGAAAGTGTAACCATCATGCCCATCTGCAGTAATAGGGGAGAAAGATTTTCCTCCACCCTGCTGTTCCTGAAGGATCACTTTCCCTTTCAGGTCAGTGAACATGATTTCACCTGTTTTTAAAGAAACAATAGCTTTCGTTGTTGCCGTCACAAGGGTTACCTTGTCGTTTTCCTCAGAAACTTTCCAGTCTTTGGATTCTCTGGGTACATAAGTGGCAATCAAACTTGGGATTTCGGAAAGCTTTTTGGAAGGTGAAGCAGTAATATGAATGATATCATTGTTTACAACCTGAAGGCGGATAGTTTGAACATCATAGGAAGATGTTTGCTTTAATGAAATGAGAACTCCATTAGCTACTTTTTGATAATTAGCGCAATTGCAACCTACCAAAGTTGCAAAAGTAAAAAACAACACAATTGATTTATACCTGATCATGATTTATACTAGTATTTGTTTATTTTATTGTTGAAATAAAACCGACATTTAAGGTTGTACAAATATACATGCAAGAATTAATACAAACTGGATTGGATGTTATTATCATTGGTTGCATTTGATAACCGATAGGGGCTAAATGTTCACGAATAGGGAGCTTAATGATAACTTTGTTAAATAGATGTACACAAGCCACAATAATTTTATACATTTGTGTATTCAAATCAAATACTTCCCTGTTTTATGAAAAGATTCCAGTTAATCCTTGTAGTATGTTTAACCTTATGCCTCCATGCCGAAACGTATAATTTTGACCGTTTAGACAACACAAACGGATTATCCAATAATCAGATCGAGCGTATTTTTAAAGACAGCCGTGGGTTTATATGGATTGGCACTAACTTTGGGCTGAACCGGTATGATGGGTATCATGTCAAAGTGTACAAGTCGGTCAAGAATGACAGTTCCAGTTTACTATACAATGCCATTGCCCGAATTCAGGAAGATAAAATTGGTAACCTGTGGTTAGCAGGTAATCCACGGTATGTAATCTATGATGTGCTCAAAGAAAAATTTAACCGCAATATTATCAGTTACCTTTCCCCTTTAGGGATTCATTTTATCCCGTCAATTGTTGAAATTGACCTGCTAAAGAATTATTATTTTTATAAAACAAATGATGGTATTTATAAATATGATTTTTCAACAAAAAGATTACTACACTTTAAACAATCTACAAATGCGAATACCCTGAGCCAGGGCATCATTAGTAGTATCAGAATGTCAAAAGGATGTTTCTGGGTACTTTTTCAGTCAGGGTTGCTTGAACGTTACAATGAAAGAACAAATACGGTTGATTTTCGAAACCGTTATGTCCTGGAGTGTGCCAGTGGGTCGACTATTTTTAAAAACCTGTTTATCGATAAGGACGGATGTCCCTGGGTTTTTCCGGGAATTGGCGATAAAGGGGCACTTTATTTTAACATGGCTAAAGGGCAGTGGATGTTCTTTGGTAATGACAAGAAGGAATTCAGGAATTCCGGGGATATGTTTATTGCCTCTAATTTTGTACGTGACATTGCACAGGATAATCAGGGCCGTATATGGATAGGAACCGACCATGGCGGAGTGAATATATACGATAAAAGTGCCAACAACATTACGGTACTGCGCAATGATCCGTTGAATCCGAACTCATTGAGTCAAAACTCAGCCATCAGTTTGTACAATGATAATACCGGAATTATGTGGGTTGGAACTTATAAAAATGGAGTATCCTATTATCACCCCGGGATGTTTAAATTCGAAAAGTCCCCGTTGTTTTTTTATACTAATCCCGAACTTGAAAACAAGGATTGCAATATTCTTCGTGAAGACCATTCCGGGAATTTGTGGATTGGTACCAATGGCAGTGGTGTGCTGAAGTGGGACAAAAAAACAGGTAAGTTCAGGCTTTACCGAAATCAAAAGGATAATATAAACAGCATATCTTCCGACATCATTATTTCTATGGTCGAAGATAAAAAAGGGAGTATGTGGTTTGGAACTTTCCTGGGTGGATTAAATAATCTGGTAGGCGAACATTTTAACAGGTACGAACCGGAATTAAATAATGCAAATTCCCTGTCGAATAAAAGTATTTACGGATTGGTGGAGGACAGACAGCAAAATCTCTGGATTGGTACACTTGGGGGTGGTGTTGACCAACTGGATAAATCGAGGAAGGTTTTCCGTCACCATACCATTTCCAATGTCAGAGGATTGAATTCGAATTACATTTTATCCATGTATACCAATGATTCGTCGTTTATTTACTTAAGCACTTCGTTGGGAATTGATGTGCTGAACACGAAGACAAATGAGATAAAGTCTTTATTTAAAAATAGTTTTCAACAAAATAAACTTTCCGATCTGATAATCTATAATACCCTTGTCGATAAAAGGAATCAGCTTTGGATTGCAACAGACAACGGCATCAATATCTACAACCCTGCTAATAATACCATCAATTACATCAATAAATCCAGTGGCCTTTCAAGCGACCAGGTAGTATCGTTGGTAGAAGATAATAAAGGCAATGTCTGGGCGGGTACCCGAAATGGCATGGCATGTATTTATTGTACGACAAATGCAACCACAAAGAAATATGAATACAACGTAGTTTCTTTTGATGAAACTGATGGATTGTTAAGTTCCATTTTTAATCAAAATGCCGTATTTAAAAACAAGCAAGGTAAAATTTATATTGGTTGTACAAAAGGGTATACGGTTTTTGATCCTCAGAATATCCATTTTAATACCATTGTACCACAGCCAAGGTTTACAGAGTTGCTTATAGGTAATGAAGAAATTCAACCCAATGGTAAATTTAAAAACAGAATTATACTTGATTCGTCCATAACACACAAAAATAAAATTGTTTTGCATTATGATGAAAAGAACTTTACTGTAAACTTCTCAGCAATGAGTTATATCCATCCCGAGAAGAACAGGTACCGTTATAAACTCAAGGGTTTTGATGATGAGTGGACTGAAACAACCAACGGTGTAAGTTTTGCTTCCTATTCAAATCTGAACCAGGGGACATATCAGTTGATAGTCTATGCAAGCAACAACGATAATGTGTGGAGTGTAAAGCCACTTATTCTCGAAATTGTGATCCTTCCACCATTCTGGTTTACATGGTGGGCGTTTGTCATCTATTTTATATTGGGTGTCATGTTACTCTGGTATATCGTTAACTTCAATCTCCGTAAACAAAAACGCGAATTTGTGAACGAACAGCATGTTCGGGAAGCAAAACAGTTGCATGAAGTGGATGAAATGAAATTCCGATTCTTTACCAACATCAGCCATGAATTTCGCACTCCGTTAACCCTGATTGTAAGCCCGGTTGAAAAGCTTCTTCAGGAAGCTAAATCAGAAGAAGAAAAGTCATTGCTTTCTATTGTGCAGCGGAATGCCTATGGCTTGCTGGAACTGGTAAATCAGCTGCTCGACTTTCGTAAACTGGATGTGCAAAAAGACACGTTAAATATTTCAGTGGGCGATGTAGTGGCATTTGTAAAGGATATTTGTTATTCGTTTACCGAGCTGGCTAATAAAAAATCGATTAATTTTTCATTCTCTACTTCCGTTTCAGAGCTTAGAACTGAATTTGACCCAGAGAAAATGAAGAAGATTATAACAAACCTGCTCTCCAATGCTTTTAAGTTTACTCCCAACAATGGTAAGATTGATGTCAATATGGGGTTGATTCAACAAATCAATGATGACAAACAGTTGCTGAAAATAAGTGTATTGGACAGTGGTATAGGCATTCCGGCCAAAGACCTGGAACGAATCTTTGAACGTTTCTACCGGGTAGAAAACCCTGAGAACGGCCATCAGACCGGTACAGGGGTAGGACTGCATATTGTAAGCGAATATGTGAAACTGCACGGAGGTGATATTGGCGTTGAAAGCGAGTTGGGCAAAGGATCCATCTTTACTGTATCGATACCTGTAACACGCCATATGCAGGAAGAGATCATTAGCCAGAATATATCGGATGATTCCCTCATTGATGAACAGACTCCCGAGGAAGAGGCAATCATTGAAGAGCATCGCAAGAAGTTGCCACTAATGCTGGTGGTGGACGATAACGAAGATTTTCGTAATTTCATTTCTGCCCTTTTCACCGAGAATTACCGGATACTGAAAGCCGAGGATGGTGAAATAGCACTTCAGATGATTCTGGATAAAATGCCCGACTTGATTATCTGTGATGTCATGATGCCCAAGATGGATGGTTTTGAATTATGCAGGCTTGTAAAACAGGATATCCGTATTTCGCATATCCCGATTATATTACTTACTGCCAAGGCCGGTGATGAGAACAAATACCGTGGCCTGGAAGCCGGTGCTGAGGACTATATAGCCAAACCGTTTAATATGGAAATGCTCTCCCTCAAAGTATCGCGTATTATCGAACGCCAGAAGAAAACCCGTGAACAGTTTAAACACAAGGTGGATATTACTACCACTGATGTGGAGATAACCTCCATGGATGTGAAGTTCGTTAAGAAAGCAGTAGCACTGGTGGAAGCCAATATCTCCAGCAGTGAGTTCCTGGTGGAGGATTTGTGCCGTGAAATGGGCATGAGTCGTGTGTATTTCTATAAAAAGATCTTGTCGCTGACCGACAAGACACCTTCCGAATTTATTCGCTTTATCCGCCTGAAACGTGCTGCCGAGCTGCTCGAAAAAAGCCAGTTGTTTGTCAATGAAGTGGCCTACCAGGTTGGTTTCAATGATCCCAAGTACTTCCGCAAATACTTTAAGGATGAGTTTGGTGTCAGTCCGAATGAATACAAGAAGAAATTTACGGATTCATAAAGTTGGTAAATAGTCACAGAAGGATATTTACTATTTGTTCTTTTACTATTTAAATATGGCAGAGGAGTTGAAATGATTCCGGGTCAACCAAATTTGAGCGATGTATTGTGTAGCTGAATACTCAAATCTTTCAGGGCCAGGGCGAATTGCTTTTTCTCATCAGGGCTGAATTGAGCCTGCTTTCCATTCACTGTATGTCCATTGAGTCGCTGATAAAGCCATGAGCGGCTCTTTCCAAAATACGTAGTTGCTATGTAGCTAAGTGAAACGGCTTTGGCAATTTCTCCAAGATTGATGGTCATTATCAATTCTTCAGCAGCTTGCAAGGTTGCATGTAGTCCCACATTGGAAGCTTTTACATAGGATGCAAGTTCGTTATCAGATAATTTTTCCAGACGTTTTGCCCTGTTTTCCTGAAATGCTGAACGTTCTGCTTCTGTTTTTAATCTTTTGTATTGTTCAAATTCGGCTTGCATTTCTGTCGATGGCAAATATTTCGATAGTTTTTTCATTTTATATTGTTCTCCTCATTATTTTAATTCTTTTTCTATTCGGTTAATCTCATCAAGTATTTCATCCACATAATCAATAAACACTTTATCCATTTTGATAATCCTGTTTTCACTATGAAACTTTAAAAGTAGTTTGAGATTTTCGAGTTCTTCTATTTTTTCTCTTCTTTCATCGTCTGTTATAGCAAAGTTCTTTATTGAAAAGTAACAATGGTTGAATTGTTTACAAAGAAAATAATCTTATGGTTATTATCCAGATATAGCTGCAATTATTTTTAAGCAAATAGAGTTATTTAACGTTTATAATAATTGTTTATATTCCTATGCAGAAGGATATGCAATCTTTTTTTGAAGTACTAATGTTTCAGTTTAAAGGTGTTTTCCCTTGAGCTATTAATCATTCTACCAACCATCTTTCAATAAACGTGTGGGTCGGCCGATGAAAGAATTACTTATTTCCTCTCCCCATACAAATCCGGATGGGCATTCAGCAAGGGAAACTGCCGCTGGTGCCAGTAAGGATAAGCAGGAAGTATTTCGCTGGCTTTGTCCAGTCTTTTTACCTGGTCAGGGGTAAGGTTCCATCCTACAGCTCCCAGGTTTTGCATAAGTTGTTCCTCGTTTCGTGCCCCGATAATAATCGTTGAAACTGTTGGTCGTTGAAGAAGCCAGTTCAGAGAGATTTGTGCAACTGTCTTTCCGGTTTCAACGGACAATTCATCCAGCACGTCTATGATGCTGTAAAGCCTTTCGTCGTCAGCCTGAGTGCCAAGCAACGGACTGCCTCCCTGTGCTATCCGGGCATCTTGTGGGGTTGGCTGGCTACTTCTGTATTTCCCGGTAAGTTTTCCACTTGCCAACGGACTCCACACGATCGTGCCTACACCCTGGTCTATGCCGAGCGGCATGAGTTCCCACTCAAAATCCCGGTTAAGCAATGAGTAATAAGCCTGGTGTGCGCTGTATTTTGACCAACCATATCGTTCCGATACGGATAACGATTTCATAAGGTGCCAGCCTGAGAAGTTGGAGCAGGCAATGTAGCGTACCTTGCCACTTTGTACTAAATTATCCAGGGCCTTCAGTGTTTCCTCTACCGGTGTATTGGCATCAAATCCATGCATATGGTAAATGTCGATATGATCGGTACCCAACCTTTTCAGGCTATCCTCACACGATTTGATAAGGTGAAAGCGGGAAGAACCATAATCGTTGACCTCATCCGACATGGGGAAGGTAGCCTTTGTCGATACCAGTACTTTATCCCGCAACCCGTGAATCGCTTTTCCCAGAATCTCTTCCGCGGCGCCTCTGGAATACCCGTTGGCAGTATCAAAAAGCGTAACCCCAGCATCCATGCACAGGTTTACCATTCGGGTTGCTTCGACTACCTGAGTGCTTCCCCAGGCTTTAAAAAAGTCATTACCACCACCAAAGGTAGCTGTGCCAAAACTCAATACAGGCACCCGTAGTCCTGAATTTCCTAATTGTCTGTATTCCATTCCTGTCTGTTTTTTAATTCTTTATCAATTTGTTATAAAAAGGAATCAACATATTCCGTTAATCCATTTTTTTGTATAAAACTCATAAATGACATGGAATGTTCTTGCTTCCTTCTGATTTTCCAACTTAAATTGATGTACTGATAAACCTACCTGTTGTTGATACCAAACGCTATCCGGGGATGTGATCAAACCTGTTGTGTTTTACTTTGTTGAGTACAAATGCACACTTCAATGCGTCATGAAATTGAGTCCTGTATCTTCTAAATGCATTGCTCAGCAACTATAGAACCTATCTAAAATCCAAAGGGTTTAAATGTGATATCAAAGGCCCTTATTTTTGTTTTCTTACCCTTCGTAGAAGACCTGATACCCTTATAACCCACCCTTATTTTATTGCATTTATTGGCTGTTGATAAAACTCTATAAATTCTTCATAATCTTTAGCAAATAAGGGAATAAGGGCTGGACTTGTGGTCGTTTAGTTTTCTACGAAGGGTAATAATAAAGAAAAATAAGGTTTTAAATTCTTTAATTGCAACTTCAGAGATTCAAATCTTCGGAATTATTTCTCTTATGCTTTAGTAGTTTTTCCGGATATTCTAATAAAAGAATCATATCAATAAATATTTTCGTGTACACCCTTAAAAATCTAATAACTAATCATCTAATTCAAATCCCGTGAAAAGAAAAACACTTATTCTTATTTCTTGCGTTCTATGCATGTTAGCATGGGCACAAAAACCAATGGCCAAAGTAGACATAAACATGGAAGGCCGTTCAGAAACCGAAGTGAACGAACCATACTATACCCCCTGGTTTATCGCCCGTGTACACTCAGCATCGCTTACTGTCAATGGAGTTACATTTACCCTTACGGCTACCGGCCCGAATGCCGCTTCTGCGTTCAGGTGCGGTTGGTCAAAAACACTGGTTTCATCTCCCACCTATATGCGATTGGTGGATGACGGCATAAAAGTAGACAACGATACTTTACTCAAATACCCCGGCAAAAAGGTCAGTATGGAATTACATATCACAGGCTTACCGGTAGGAACCCATACCATTCAGACATATCATAATATTTTTGAAGATACTGTTACAGTAAACTATTCACCTATGAATGTCTATCTGAACGGTAACCTTACATATAGCAGGGTTAAGCGTTCGGTACTTGTCAAAACAAAAGCAAGTGCAACAGTGCTTATGACCGAATTGAATGTAACAACAGCTGGTCAGGAAATGGTATTACGATTTGAATCCATTGAAGGATTTACAACAGTCGGAACTAAAAAAGCGGATATGAATCTCTGTATGAATGGGTTTGAACTTAATTCTGACGATGCTTCCAAGATATCCAATACGCCGTATCCCGAAGACAGAGACTATCATGCGAATGCTGATGGTGGTACTATTAATCTAAAATGGGCCTCGGCTGTAAACGGGTACACGAAGATGCATACCTTGTATTTCGGTACCGATTCTACCACTATTGCAAATGCCACAAGCACCAATGCTACACTTTGTAAAGGAACCTTCCCGGTAACCACTGCTGAATATAAAGTTGACGGGTTATACAGCATGCAAAAATACAGTTGGCGTGTTGATGAGACCGATTCGGCAGGTCTGGTAACCAAAGGGAAGATATGGAGTTTTCAACCCCGGCAACTGGCTTTCAAAACAGCTGAAGGGTATGGCCGTTTTGCTACCGGTGGACGTGGGGGTAAGGTGGTTCATGTTACCAATCTGAACGATGACGGGATAGGTAGTTTCAGGCAGGCAGTAACAAATAACAACGGTGAACCCCGTACAGTGGTGTTTGATGTCTCGGGAATTATTTATCTCAATTCAAGACTGGTAATGGGAACAAGTATTACTGTAGCCGGTCAAACAGCTCCCGGAAAAGGAATTTGTTTCCGTGCTGCACCTATTGGAGTAAGCAACGATGGTATCTGTCGTTTCATACGCCTGCGTTTGGGTGGCGGCACTACCTACGACGGTATGGGAATGGCCGGTGTGAATCATGGTATTATGGACCATTGTTCGATTGGCTGGACCATTGATGAAGCATTTAGTTCCCGAAGTGGCAAGAACATTACCTTGCAGCGCACCTTGATTTCCGAAGCACTGAATGTGGCAGGTCATCAGAATTATCCTGCCGGTACTGCTCATGGCTATGCCGGAAGTATTGGTGGTGACTGCGGTTCTTTTCACCATAATTTACTGGCTCATTGCGAAGGACGTAACTGGAGCATGGCCGGTGGATTGGACGGTAGCGGGTATTATTCAGGCAGGTTGGATCTCTTCAATACCGTAGTTTACAACTGGGGAGGACGTGCCAATGATGGTGGTGTTTACCAGGGAAACGTTGTGAACAATTACTATAAGAAAGGACCGGCTACCACACAAAACTACATATTAAACGCCCAACTGGAAGGTACAGGGAAAGGCAGTCAAAGCTATTACTACTCAGGAAATATAAAAGCAAATACCGATGGATCGTTGGCATGTGACGGAACAGACAATACTTGCGCACGGACATATTCTACATCCAACGGTCAGGTTGTCGATTGGACGGTATTTGTCGATAAACCGTTTTTTCCTTCGTATGCAAAAATAGAAAGCGCTCAGGATGCCTACAAGTCAGTCTTGTCCGATGTAGGATGCACCATGCCTGTGTTTGACGATCATGACAAACGTATTGTAAAAGAAACTCAGACAGGTACCTATACGTATGTGGGAAGTGTATCGGGTAAAAAAGGGTTGATTGATAATGAAGCTGATGCCGGTGGCTATGAAAACTATCCGCAGGAAACCCGTCCTGCTGACTTTGATACTGACGGAGATGGTCTGCCTGACTGGTGGGAGGAACTTACCGGTACAAATATAAACTCAGCAAGTGGTGATTTCTCCGATGCCAATGCCGACCCGGATAAAGATGGATATACCAACCTGGAAAATTACCTGGAATGGATGTCTGTTCCACATTATTTCATTCCGTTAAACGGAACCCAGGCAATCAATTTAGCAGCCCTGACAGTAGGATATACCAAAAGTCCCGTTTATTCAACCGTGAGTGCACCCAATATGAATGTTACGTATAACGCTTCAATTGCAACAGTAACTCCGACTCAAAATGTAAAAGGGATTAATTACTTCGAATTTAAAGTAACTGATTCCGATGGTTCAAGCTTCATTCGGACCATTGGCATTTGTTCGGGAGCAAATGCACCGACTGCTGTCAACGAAGTAAGTGATAAAGGCAATCAACCAACCTTCAATGTTTATCCGACAGAATTCAGTTCTGAAATAAACGTGACTGCCAATGTAACCGGCAATATGCCTGTCACCATTAGCCTGTTGGATGTTGCCGGAAAAGTGATTTTGAAGAATACCCATGATATATATACCGGAAGCAACAATCTCCGGATCATGTGTCCGCAAAATTTACCGCTGCAAGTATATCTGGTAAAAATACAGAACTCCAATACAGGTGAGGTTTTGTCGCTGAAAAAAGTGGTGAAACATTAATCCTTTCTTAGTTGGAATTAATTAAATGAGCTGTCCGATTATTTCGGGCAGCTCATTTATTGCAATATGCCCAGTCTGGTGAGTCTTTTGTGGGGGTCTATCAGTTATTACCATTAGCTTCCGTTCCGCCGGACATACAACTTATTCAGATGGACAAATGAGTTAACTCGTTGCTGAGTCCCGAAAACTATCGCAACTGAGCCACCAGCAATCCACTTTTTTATTTAAGGAAGAACGGTTTATCAGAAATAATACGAACCATGGCCGAATATTATCTCTATTCCTCATTTTTCATTTCCATTATCACTCTTTCACTCTATCACTCTATTCCAATCTTTCTCTTTATTCCCCAAGGTTAAAACCTTGCGCAACAATATGTGTCATGCCTACGGCATTCGCTCATTGCAATTAGAAAGTTCCGGAGGAACGACCGATCTTGTAGCAATGGAATTTATTCCATCGCATATTTCGAAACAGCCTGCACCCGGAATCCTGTGTTTTTTGTTTCAGCTTCTATGTAAACCCTCAATTCCATCTAATTCTGCTCCGTCACTCGTCCGTTGTTTCCTTAGGGTTTCCTTAGGGTTTCTTTAGGGTTTCCTTAGGGTCAGGATAGGTGTACCTTAGGGAACCCTAAGGAAACTCCATCGAAAGCCTCTCCGATTTCTTTCTTTACATTGGATGAGAGTATTGAGTGTATAAAGTATGTAGACGTTACGCATTTGAAGGGTTTGAGGGAACGTTCCGTGTTCTGTGTTCCGCGTTCCGCGTTGTAGGGAAGACGTTTGAAGGGTTTGAAAGTTTAAAGAGTTTGAATGTTTGAAGGGTTTGGGGGAGTGTTCCGTGTTTAATGTTCCGCGTTCCGCGTTGAGGGAATAGGAGGTTTCTGCAAGTAGTTGATTTTAGTGACGGCTTCGTTACTAGTAAGAACAGGATTGTAAACGAAGCCGTCACAACTCAGACATGTAACAATTTTGAAACAATTCAGGATTTCAGGGGATGCAAAACATTATCACGTAAAAGATTGTTAGGGACTTAATTACATGTGGTATAAAAGACTCCTGACGTAACAGGAAGAAGGTTCAGGGAGATAAAATATACGTTAATTCTTTCTGTATTCTGAAATTTGACTTACTTTAGATGCCTGAATATAAAATATCGTTACTTATGCTGAAAAATAAAAAGAGACTTGCCCTGAATGTACTGTTGGTACTGGCATGCGTGGTGCTTGAGGCACAAACTACCACCACTCAGATTAAAAAACTGGAGAGACCTAAACTGGTGGTTGGGATCGTGATTGATCAGATGCGTTGGGATTTTTTGTACCGCTACAACGATAAATACGAAAAAGGGGGTTTCAAACGCCTGTTGAACGAAGGATTCGCGTGCGAAAACACCATGATTAACTACATTCCTTCGGTGACAGCCATTGGCCATACCACCATATTTACTGGGTCCGTACCTGCCATACACGGCATTGCGGGAAACGAATGGTACGATCCCAGGACAGGAAAATCAACCTATTGCACCGATGACTCCACGGTTCAGGCGGTGGGCACCACGAACAAAGGAAACCAGATGTCGCCGCATAACCTGTTGGCAACGACCATTACCGATGAATTGATGCTGGCTACCAATTTCCAGTCGAAAGTGGTGGGAATATCGCTAAAGGACAGGGCTGCTATTTTACCGGCAGGACATAATCCGACAGCAGCGTTCTGGATGGATGATGCTTCCGGTAAATTTGTAAGCAGCTCGTATTACCTGAAAGCACTGCCTGAATGGGTGAATGCATTTAATAACTCGAAAGCCATTGATAAACTGCTGGCTAACGGATGGAGCCCGTTGTTGCCCATCGAACAGTACACCGAAAGTACAATTGATGATGTGCCCTGGGAAGGTGTGCTGAAAGGAGCTGTTAACCCGGTATTCCCGTACGATGTTCAGAAGATATATGCCCTGGATCATGGGTCATTGCGTCAGATGCCGTTTGGTAATTCACTGACACTACAGTTTGCAAAAGCTGCGGTGGACGGGTATAAGCTGGGACAGGAAAAGACCACCGACTTCCTGACAGTAAACTGCGCTTCCACCGACTATTCGGGTCACCTGGTGGGTCCGAATGCCATTGAGATCGAAGATGTATACCTGCGTCTTGACAGAGACCTGGCAACCTTTTTTACCTACCTGGATATGAAAATAGGAAAAGGAAACTACCTGTTATTCCTTACCGCCGACCATGGGGCTGCGCATGCCGAAGGATTTATGGAAGCTAACAAAATGCCTACAGGATTGCTGGACAAGGACATGAAAACAAAGCTCGAAAGTATGCTTGCCGGAAAGTTTGGAAGCAAAAAGCTGGTTGCAGGCATTGAGAATTTCCAGGTTACGTTTAATAAGAACCGCATTGACAGCCTGAACCTGGACCTGGACAAGATTAAAACGTCCACCGTACACTTTTTACAACAACAGGAAGGGATACAGTTTGCCGTTGACCAGGATAAGATATCGGAATCCTCAATTCCTTCACCCCTGAAAGAGATGATGATCAACGGATACAACGAAAAGCGGAGCGGGAGCGTGCTTATGGTAACCGACCCGGGCTGGCTTCCTTCGTATTCAAAGAAAGGAACGACACACAGCGTATGGAATCCGTACGATACCCATATCCCCCTGATATTTATGGGATGGAAAATTGAGCATGGCACTACGTATCGTACCACCCATATGACAGACATAAGTGCTACCATTGCTGCTCTGCTGCATATCCAAATGCCAAGCGGGTGCATCGGAAGCCCGATAACGGAAGTTCTTACGAAATAAAGTTTGAAGAGTTTGAAAGTTTGAAGAGTTTGAAGGGTTGGGGAGTGCTCCGTGTTCAATATTCCGTGTTCCGCGTTGTGGGGTTTGAAGGGTTTAAAGGGTTTGAAAAGTTTGAATGTTTGAGAGTTTGAGAGTTTGAAGGGTTGGGGAGTATTCTGTGTTCAATGTTCCGAGTTCCGTGTTCTGCGTTGAAGGGAATAGGACGAAATAACTCTAAGAAAAGTTTTCAAGAAAAGGATTTTAGCCGCGTAGCGGCGACAGTTTGGTAGAAAAGATTTCAAATTAAGGAATTTAAGCCGCGTAGCGGCGACAGTATGGTAGAAAAGATTTCAAGTAAAGGATTTTAGCCGCGTAGTGGCGACAGTTTGGTAGAGGTTTTTTTCGAATAAACAAGATATTTAATTGTTCCTTTTACCTATTAACTGAATCAAACTTTCAAACCCTTCAAACTCTCAAACTCTTCAACCATTCAACCAAGTCCCGCGTTGTGGCAGAATTAATTTGTTTCAATAGAAAGAAAAGTACGCGATATGGAAATCGCGTCTCCCGTGATTACATTTAGATCATTATATAAGTTATTGAAGGGAATTGGGGTTCTTGTGATTTAACCCACAAAACAAATTCAAGAGAATAACTCACTTCCCCTTTAGGGGCTTGGGGTTCTTGGGGTCGTCTTTATCTTTTCTCTCCATCCCCAATATAATATCCCAGGTAAGGAGGCTGGTTATATGCTACATTTTGCCAGGCAACACCAAGGCGGTAGGTAGGGTCATGCATCAGGGTGGTAAGGCGATGGGTGGTTGGTATAATGGTGGTGTAAATAAATAGTTTACTTAAATCGTCTCTGGACCGTAAAATCACTTCTTCCCGCCAGTCGCCCAGGATATCGGCACTCAGGCAGGGTGTGGATTTGGTACCGTTGATGGAAACAGCATTGCTGAAATTCATGATCTGTACAGTTCCATCACCGGTCCATTTATCAATACGGTTGCCGTTTAGTAGTTCATCCTGCAAGTCACCATCCCAGTATATCCTGAAATTCACAGAGGGTTTATGGGTTGAAATCATTTCCCCTTTGCAGGAATATACCCCTTTACCTGAAGAACTCCACATCTCATAACCCCGATGGGAAGGGTCGATATCGGCGGCAAGACCACGACCGTTATCCCCGCCGGTAGATTTACCCCACAGGATTTCACCTGTACGGGCATCATGCAATTCATATCCATAAGCAGCATCCTTGTTCTCATGCACTTCCCATACTTCCAGTCCCGGACGGTCAGGATCAAGATCGGACAGATGCATGGCATCACCATGGCCTAAACCGGTACGGTAAAGCAATGTCCCGTTATCATCAATGGCACAGGCACCATATACAATCTCATCTTTCCCATCACCATCCACATCACCAACACTCAGGTTATGATTCCCCTGGTTGTATGCACCTTTTCCCGCTGTAGTTCCTGAGTCATATACCCAACGCTGAACGAGCTTCTTATCTTTTACATCATAGGCAGCCAGTACTGCCCGGGTGTAGTATCCACGGCACATGACCACACTGGGATGAATACCGTCCAGGTAAGCCACACAAGCAAGGAAGCGGTCCTGACGGTTCCCGTAATTATCGCCCCAATCGTCTTTTAACTGATCGGGTGAAGGATTGAGGGTTGTTGCATCACGGGGTGGGGTATAGGCAATTGTATTGAGTTCCGCACCTGTCTTGCCGTTGAAAAGGGTGAGGTATTCAGGTCCGCTGAGTATAATTCCTTTCATTTCTTTGCCGGTAGTCTTTGTAACGCTGGTGCGGTAATCAGCTTTCGGACTATCACCCTGCATAAGTACATCTTTTCCCTTTCCATCGACAGTTCCGGGAGCTGTTTTACATACTACCTCGGCCATGCCGTCCCCATCAAAATCATACACCATAAACTGGGTGTAGTGGGCACCTGCACGGATATTCCTGCCCAGATCAATGCGCCAGAGCTGTGAGCTGTTTAATTTATAGGCATCCAGGATCACATTCCCGGTATAGCCTGACTGTGAATTATCCCGGGCATTGGTGGGATCCCATTTAAGGACGATCTCATATTCACCGTCCCCATCCAGATCACCCACACTGCAATCATTCGCTACATACTCATAGGAAATCCCATCAGGAGTAGTGCTCCCGGCAGGACGGTTTAACTGAATGGTTTTAAACTGGTCTTCCCACGGCGTAACGGGGATATTGTTTTCAGCAACATCTTCCTTTCCATTGAGAACAGGCTTTACGGAGTAGGTATCGGTGAGGGTACCTACGCTGTCCAGAAGATTCGTTGACAGGGTGATGGGAGTTTGATTGATGCGGGTATCACGATTCCGGTAGATATTGAACGCAATGCTTTTAGGATCAGTTCCCAGCATCCGCCAACTCAGGAACACCCCGTTGCTTACCTTTACAGCCACCAGGCCGCGGTTAAGGATTTCCATGTGCCTTTTTTCAGCGTGTAGGGTAGAATAACAAAGGGAATAAGCTGCCAGGACGACAAGAAGAAATGTGACTTTTTTCATACGGAGAGTGATTTTATAAATATAAGGTGCAATGCAACATTTGAATGTCCAAAGATAAGGTTCAGAAGTCTATCCTGTATGATGGATTTGATCTATAGTATCTTGTTGTTGATTTAATTTGCTACTTTACCAAATTAAAAAGCTAACCACAATAGGCACAATAGTTCACAATAGAAATATCAATTAAGGGGAATAACAACAATATGACCCTCTGTATATCAGAAAAAGTTTACAAATCTATTTTTTAAATGGTTGATAACTAATTCAACTATTCATATGGATAGTTTAGTAAACAAAAACGAATTATTTAACTTTGGTATGAAATTTGATTAAAACAGGAAGTCTTCCAATTTGCACTGATTAGCTTATAATAAGCTAAGTGCTTGTTTAAAAACCGGTAATTCATAGTTTTAATTAAACAACAATTCCATTATGAGAACAATCAGTTTAATATTTGCAATGCTGTTGGTAGTTTCGGCAGGTTATAGCCAGACGAATTCAGCAGATGTTACGTACTCCGTTGACATAATGGGTGATACAATTGTAAAAGACCAGTATGGAAATAAAATAAAGGTTATTTCCAGGGATATATTTGGAAACAAGATTGTAAAAAACGGGAGTGGTGAGACAATTGCAACGTATGAAAAAGATATTTTCGGGAATACGGTAGTAAAAGATGGTCATGGTATGACCGTCAAAAGTTATGAGAAAGATATTTTCGGGAATACGGTAGTAAAGGATAGTCATGGAATGACTGTCAATAGTTATGAGAAAGATATTTTCGGGAATACGGTAATAAAGGATAGTCATGGTATGACGGTCAAAAGTTATGAGAAAGATATTTTCGGGAATACGGTGGTAAAGGATAGTCACGGTATGACGGTCAAAAGTTATGAGAAAGATATTTTCGGGAATACAGTGGTAAAGGATAGTCATGGTATGACGGTCAAAAGTTATGAGAAAGATATTTTCGGGAATACGGTGGTAAAAGATAGTCATGGTATGACTGTCAAAAGTTATGAGAAAGATATTTTTGGGAATACGGATGTAAAGGATAGTCATGGTATGACAATTGCAACCTACGAGAAAGATATTTTCGGGAATCACGTTTTGAAAGATGGGAATGGTCGTGTACTTGCCAGCTTCGAAAAGGATATCTTTGGTAAGCTAATAGTAAAAAATGGAAAAGGTGAAACACTGGCAGAATATTCCGCAGATTCGTTGCCGGAGGAAGGTAAGAGTAATACGATCAACCCCGGCATGATAGAACAGTTTATGAACAGTTTACAGGAATAAATAATTCATAATTCATAATAGCTGGGACAGTGAAGTGTAAGCTTTATTGTCTTCATTTCATTATAAAAATAGTAAAAAAAATCAGATAATCCTTGAGGGCTTCACATGCTGTGAAGCCCTCACGTGTTGTATAAAGTCAGAAGTGAAGGGTTTAGCATAATGACGTACCATTTTTTTTTAATGATTGATACCTGATTATCCATTAGCATCCATAAACCTAAAAACTCCATTGATTTACTGCTCTCTAAAAGGTTTACTGATACAAATAGTTTGAAAACTTAGAATTATAAAAATTGCTTCCGGATTTCAAATCAACATACTATCGGACGCCAGAACCAACAACTTATCAGAAAAAAATAAATAATACCGGTTTCGTCGATTAAATATATTCACCAATACCTGCCTGATTGCGGTGTGGGTTACTCATTATGGAAACAATCATATATGTGTTTGCTTTTTGAGAAGATAGTTTGACTAATCAATTTTAAATGTAAGAAATAACAGGCAATTTAATTAGTTGCACATGTCAATCATTATTCGTTCCTTTGCACAAAATAGAATAACTGAATATGGAAACGTTAAAAATGCCTTTAGGAATGGTTGTTATCAAAATGTTGAAACCAATGTTCCGTGTGTTGGAAATGCGTGCTGCCAGGCAGACAGATATAAAGCTTACGATGGCTCAGTTTGGATTGCTATTTGCTATAAGTGAGGAAAAAGAAGAAGTTATTTTGAAAGATATGGCTGAGAAAATGGGTAAAGATAAGTCGGCTATTCTTAGAATGATAGATCTGTTGGAGAAGAAAGAGCTTGTACGTCGGGTTGTTGACTTAAACGACAGACGTAAAAATTATATAATGGTGACCAAAAAATGCGAACGGCTTATTGCTGAATTTCGCAATATTGAATTAGAATTGAACAGTGAACTTTTGGAAGGAATATCAGATGCTGATATGCAGACTTTTTACAAAGTAGTAGATCATATAAAAGTTAAGTCAGATCAGTTGTGTTTAATTTCGAAAATATAAGTGTTGTTGTCAATCATTGGATAAGTGAAAAGAAATAATTGTAATAAAATAGTATTAAGTTTAAAGGTATAATGTATGAAGTCTAGAAAAATTTTAGTTGGAAGTATGGCAATCCTATTGTGCATTACTTCGTGTAAGAACAAGCAAGCCGAGGCAAAGCCGGCTGATCAGGTAAAAGCTTTTCCTATTACCACTTTGGCAGTTCAGGATGTGGAGTTGCAGGCAAGTTATCCGGCAGTGCTTAAAGGGCAGCAAGATATAGATATAAAAGCTCGTGTTGAGGGATATATTGATGCTGTATTGGTAGATGAAGGTGCAACGGTGAGAAAAGGGCAAGCTTTGTTTAAAATTAATTCACCTGCATCAGTTCAAGCAATTGAAAATGCGAAATCCAATTATAATACAGCGAAACTGGATGTGGAACGTATCCGTCCATTAGCCGAAAAAGGAATTCTTAGTCAGGTAAAACTTTCAGCATACGAAAACGTACTTGCTTCTGCAAAGGCTACTCTTAATCAGGCAAAGGCAGCATTAGGCTGGACAACCGTTACAAGTCCGGTAAATGGGGTAGTTGGTGCTATTGCTTTTCGTCAGGGAAGTTTGGCTACTAATACCACCGTGTTAACTACCGTATCGAACATTTCCAATGTAGTTGCTTCTTTTTCGGTAAACGAAAAAGAATTATTGTCCTTATTGAAGGAGTTCAAAGGTACTACTCAGGCCGGGAAGATTAAAAATATGCCTGGCGTGAAGTTATTGCTTTCTGATGGCACCGAATATGAAGAATCCGGACGAATTGAAACTATTTCGGGTATAGTGGATGCAACTTCGGGCTCAGTAAACTTTCGGGCTTTGTTTCCAAACAAGCAAGGTTTGTTACGCAGTGGTTCAAGTGCTAAGGTTATTATTCCCAGCGAACACAAAGGAGCGATCGTCATTCCTCAAAAAGCTACATTTGCTCAGCAGGATAAAATACTGGTTTATAAATTCCAGGGTGATTCTGTAATCCAAAAAGTGGTTAGCGTGCAGACAACTCCTGATGGTCAGGGATATGTTGTGACCGAAGGTTTGTCGGTAGGTGACAAAATAGTTACCGATGGTATTGCCACCCTAACAAACGGTCAGAAAATCAAAGAAAAAAAATAAATTACTCAAAATCAAATAGAATATAATGCTAAAAACTTTTATAGAAAGACCGGTCTTATCGACGGTTATTTCCATTCTTTTCGTGGTATTGGGTATTATCGGGATTTTCACATTACCGATTGAACAATACCCAAACATTGCTCCCCCTACTGTGAGGGTCTCGACCAATTACAGTGGTGCAAGTGCCGATGCCGTATTGAAAAGTGTAATTGTGCCTCTCGAAGAGCAAATCAATGGTGTGGAAGGAATGACCTACATAACATCATCTGCTGCAAATGGAGGTTCAGCTACCATTAATGTTTATTTCAAACAAGGAGTAAATCCCGATATGGCAGCTGTAAATGTCCAGAACCGCGTATCGCAAGCATCTGCTTTACTACCTTCGGAGGTAACTAAAAATGGTGTGACCGTTCAAAAACAACAAAGCAGTACTGTTTTGATGATTATGCTAAAATCATCGAATCCGAATTATGATGATAAATTTCTTCAGAACTATACGAACATCAACATCCTGCCTCAAGTAAAACGTGTGATGGGTGTGGGTGATGCAACGGTTTATGGGGCTAAGGATTATACAATGCGCGTGTGGTTGAAACCCGACGTCATGAAATCCTATAATATCACTCCGGGCGAAGTAACTGCTGCATTGCAGGATCAGAATATTGAAGCTGCTCCGGGTGAGTTGGGTGCTAACAGCAACCAGTCTTTTCAGTATGCATTAAAGTATACCGGTCGACTAAAAAATACCGAGGAGTTTGAGAATATTATCATCCGCTCGAAGAATTCTCAGGTGTTGCGTCTTAAAGATGTGGCAACAGTGGAATTGGGTGCTGCGAGTTATTCTATCTTCACTACGAATAATAATGCTGAAGCGGTAATTATGGCCATCAATCAAACTGCCGGTTCTAACGCACAGGATATTATCAAGGAAGTGAAAAGTGTCATGGAGAAAGAGTCCAGGAAATTTCCTAAAGGCATCAGTTACGAATATCAAATGGATGCAAGTGAGTTTCTCAACGCTTCTATTGATAAAGTTCTTCATACTTTGCTGGAAGCATTTATTCTGGTATTTATTGTCGTATTCCTGTTTCTGCAAAATTTCCGTTCTACATTAATTCCGGCTATTGCAGTGCCGGTGGCTATTATCGGAACGTTCTTTTTCTTGCTCTTGTTTGGATTCTCCATTAACTTGCTTACGTTGTTTGCTTTAGTGCTGGCTATCGGTATTGTAGTGGATGATGCCATTGTGGTGGTAGAAGCTGTACATGCCAAGATGGATGCCGGAATGACAGATGCCAAAGAGGCTGCAATAGCTGCGATGACTGAAATAGCTCCGGCCATTATTTCTATTACACTGGTTATGGCTGCTGTATTTGTTCCTGTAAGTTTTATCGGTGGAACAAGTGGGGTATTCTTTAAGCAATTTGGACTAACATTGGCAATAGCTATTCTTATTTCGGCTGTGAATGCGCTTACACTTAGTCCGGCCTTGTGTGCTCTTTTCTTAAAAACTGAGCATAATCCTGATGTTCATGATAAGAATTTAATTCGAAGATTTTATTATTACTTCAATATAGGATTCGCTGCTATAACAGCCAAATATAAAAAAACACTTGAATTCCTGGGTAAAAAGACACACCGTTGGATTACCGTAAGTATTATTATAGCATTTACAGGTATTTTAGTTGTGCTAATGAGAATGATTCCATCCGGATTTGTGCCAAATGAAGATAGTGGAAATGTAATGGGTATGATTAGTCTTGCACCGGGTGCTTCGCTTGAACGTACAGCTCAGATTAGCCGTGAAGTTACTAAGATTGCGCAATCCATTCCTCATGCCCACAACACTATTAATCTTACAGGACTAAGTTTCCTGGCAGGTTCGGGTAGCTCGTATGCTTCTGTGATTATGAAAATGGACCCATGGGATGAACGTGATATTTTGACATCCGATGTTGCTGCCATGTTGAAACAACGGACTGATTCTATCAAAGATGCTAAATTCATGTTCTTCGGAACACCAACTCTTCAGGGATTTGGGATGAGTAGTGGTGTGGAATTAAAAATGCAGGATAAAACAGGTGGTGATATAAATAAATTCTTTGGCGTAACCACTGAATTTCTGGATAAATTGCGTAAGCGTCCTGAAGTCATGATGGTTATGAATTCATTTGACCCACGTTTTCCACAAAAACAAATTCAGGCAAACGTAGCTAAAATTAAAGATGCCGGGCTTACCCTGACTGAAGTAATGGGTACCTTGCAGACTTTTGTAGGTAGTATGTATGTGTCAAACTTCAATTCATACGGTAAACAATACCGTGTGGTGGTGCAAGCTGCTCCTCAATACAGGGCTAAGTTGGATGATTTGAGCGGATTGATGGTAAAGACTTCGAATGGAGTAATGACACCTATAAGCGAGTTTATTACTGTGACGGATGTAACCGGTCCACAGGCATTAACGCGTTTCAATTTGTTCTCGTCAATGGAAGTTACTGTTATTCCGAACTATATGAAAGGATATACTTCGGGTGATGTGCTAAAGGCATTGAAAGAAATTAATCTGCCCGAAGGATATGGGTATGATTTTGGTGGAATGACCCGTGAGGAAGCAAATAGCAGCAATCAAACTATTCTGATTTTTGGGTTGTGTATGATCTTTGTGTATCTGTTACTGGCTGCTTTGTACGAAAGTTATATTCTTCCGTTTGCCGTTTTGCTTTCATTGCCTATAGGTTTGGCAGGTGTGTTTGTGTTCGTCTTCGTGTCGTTGATGGGTGGTAGTGGTATTGTAAATAATATCTATGTACAAATCTCACTCATTATGCTTATCGGTCTGTTGGCCAAAAATGCCATCCTGATTGTGGAATATGCATTGCAACGTCGTCATCAGGGGATGAGCATTGTAAAAGCTGCCGTAGAAGGAGCTACTGCTCGTTTACGTCCGATTTTGATGACTTCACTGGCCTTTATCTTCGGTTTGCTTCCGTTGGCACTTGCTACAGGAGCTGGTGCGGTAGGTAATAAATCTATTGGTATCAGTGCAGTTGGAGGTATGTTATTCGGTACCGTATTTGGAATCCTGGTTATTCCGTCACTCTTTATCATTTTCCAGAATTTGCACGAGCATTTCAGTAAAACGAAAATTGTAACATTGGACGAACATCTCGAAAAATAAACCCTGTTTAATTGTGTCGAAAAATCGGAGGCAGAGAAAATGATCTGATTTTTCGGTACGATTCAACCTAATCATAAAATATTGATATGTATATACAACATAAAAAAATAAGCATACGGATTTTGATGGTGATGATAATTGCCGTTGGGTTCGTGTCATGTCGGAACTATAAGGAGCTTACCAAAGTGCCACAGCCCGATACAAAAAACATGGTGCGTGACGCTGCTGAAAACAGCACAGATACCACTTCTCTGGCTACTATTCCATGGAAAAGTTATTTTCCTGATGCCAGGCTTCAGACGCTTATTGCCGAAGGGTTGGATCATGGCTATAACATGCTAGTGGCAATGACTCGTATTCAGCAAGCCGAAGCCGGTTTGTATATGTCTAAATCGGCTCTATTGCCTTCGGTAGGTGCTGCGGCTAGAATTGACCATACGCGCTTTAGCTCGGGTAGTAGAGGAACTGATGTGTTCGGATACTTCAGTAATGTAAATTCTTTGGGTATTACCGCCAGTTGGGAAGCTGATTTATGGGGAAAACTAAACAGTCAGACCAAGTCGAAATACGCTGCTTACCTGAATACGCTCGAATATAAAAAGCTTATTCAAACAACACTGATTTCAACGATTGCCAAGAGCTATTATAGTTTAATGGCCTTGGACGAACAGTTGCGTACTACCAAAGAAACCATTGAGTTGCTGCAAAAAAGCACCGAAACCTTACAGGCTCTGAAAGATGCAGGTCAGATAACTGCAGCTGGTGTTGAGCAAAGCAAGGCATTGCTTTACAGTACTCAACTATCGGTTTTTGATCTGGAGAGCAGAATGCGTCAACAGGAGAATGCCATTTGTGTACTTATAGGTCGTGCACCCGGTGCTATTGATCGTGGTTCTATCAACGATCAGATAATACCGTCAACGATGAATGGTAATGTGTCGGTACGCACCCTGGCCAATCGTCCGGATGTGAAACAAGCTGAACTTTCTTTGCAATCGGCCTACGCACTTACTGATGCCGCAAAAGCGGCTTTTTATCCTTCATTTAGTATCAGTACACTTTCGCTTGGGTTTGTAGCTGGTGGTGTCTCTGGTTTCTTTTCGCCGGCTAATTTAGCTGCAGAGATTATTGGAGGATTGACTCAACCTATCTTTATGAAAGGACAGTTGAAAGGGAATCTGAAAATAACCAAGGCTCAACAAGAGGAAGCTTTGCTTACGTTTTCGAATACCCTATTGGTAGCCGGACAAGAAGTGTCCGATATTTTGTATAGCTACAAATCGTTGGTAAATAAAAACGAATGGAGAGATAAACAAGTGGAGTCGCTCATTAAATCGGTGGACTACACACAGGAATTGCTCAAAGCCGGCGAAGCTAACTATACCGAAGTGCTATCAGCACAACAAAATCTGCTTTCGGCCCAGCTCAGCAAGGTAAATGATAAACTCGATCAGCTGACTCAAAGTGTGAGTCTCTACAAAGCACTTGGAGGTGGCGTTCAATAAGAAATTATACTTTTATACGTTTAAGTAATAGGAATTTTTTCAAAATTAAACTTCATCAACTCACAGCTCTATCACCCTCTCCTTTGGAGAGGGCAGGGGGAGAGGTCGGATTTCAATAAGAATAAAACAAGCCATTATATTGTTCCATTTACTTATCTGTGAACCAGCTCAACCTAATGTAGAATTAAGTTGAGTTGGTTTTTTAAGTTAGAGAAACTACTTAATATTTAATTCTCCACAGTTTAAGCCAGGCCTGTATATTGTTTGGGGAAGAGAGTCCCGCTTGGCCAAAGCTACGGATTAAAATAACGAGTGCTATTTCCGAGCTAAGTTATTAGGTTTTGCTATAAAAAAGGCTTATTTTTGTATCTCACAAAATTAAAAATTTGATTATGATTCGATTAAATGTATTTATCACGGTAGAAGATGTAAATCGCGCCAAAGTATTGGATGCTGCGAAAGAGTTGACCACTTCTTCGGTAAAAGAAGAAGGTTGTATCGCTTATGATGTATATGAAAGTGCTACCCGTCGAAATGTGTTGCTGATTTGCGAAACATGGAAAGACAGCGAAGCTTTGTCAAATCACGAAAAGGGGGATTCTTTCATTAAAAATATTGCAGTTCTGAAAGAGTTTACAGTTATCAAAGTCGAAAAATTCGAATTTTGATGAAATAATGCCGACGGGTTTAATGAAAATCCGATATCTTACAATGGGTGGACAAAAAGGGAAGGGTGACTTTAAATGACCTGTAGTACCGGATATGTCCGCCTTTAGGCAGATGTCCTTCATTAAATATGAAAATGGAATTGCTTATAGCTGTGATATTCATGTTATCAATAAAACGGTCAATGGTACTGTGTATGCTTAAAGGTTTTTGCAGCTAAAAGTACATTTCCACCCCCAATAAGAAACATACAGTTAGGTTTAATCTCGTTGAAATACGTAATTTTGCAGTGTTAATAACCTGAGTCAAATTATGAAAATCAACGCATTTCGAATACTCCTTCTATTCATCCTGATGCACAGTACTGTATCAGCCCAACCTGCTTACCCGTTTCAAAATACAACCTTAACCGATAACGTGCGACTGGATAACCTCCTGTCCCTAATGACTCTGGACGAAAAGGTAAATGCCCTATCCACCAGCCTGGGTGTACCACGCCTGGGAATACGGAATACCGGACAGTCAGAAGGATTGCACGGCATGGCACTGGGCGGTCCTGCCAACTGGGGAGATTTTGCCAACAGAGTAAATCCCAAAACATACCCGACTACTATTTTCCCGCAATCATACGGACTGGGTGAAACCTGGAATCCGGAACTTATCCAACAGGTAGCAGATATAGAAGCTACCGAGATCCGTTTTTATACCCAGAACCCCAACCTGAACAAGGGGGGCATGGTAATGCGTGCACCCAATGCCGACCTGGCCCGTGACCCACGATGGGGACGTACCGAAGAAAGCTATGGCGAGGATGCCTTCCTGGGTTCACGCCTGACGGTTGCATTTGTAAAAGGACTGCAGGGCAACGATCCGAAGTACTGGAAGTCGGCATCACTGATGAAACACTTTATGGCCAACAGCAACGAGGATGGACGTGATTCCACTTCTTCCGACTTTGATGAACGGCTATTCCGCGAATACTACTCGTATCCATTCTACAAAGGGATTACCGAAGGGGGCTCACGGGCTTTTATGGCATCCTACAATTCGTGGAACGGCATTCCCATGACCATACACCCTGTATTGAAAAAAGTCGCCCGTGATGAATGGGGTAACAACGGTATTATCTGTACCGATGGGGGAGCCTTGAAACTCCTGGTCGAATCACATAAAGCCTTCCCGACCTTAACCGAAGGAGCTGCAGCTGTTGTAAAAGCTACTGTGGGGCAATTCCTGGATACCTTCAAACCGTATGTGTATGAGGCCATCAAGACCGGATTGCTGACCGAAAAGGATATCGACAACGCCATTCGTGGAAACTTCTACGTAGCTTTACGCCTGGGGTTGCTGGATGCCGATCAGACAAAGATACTTTATGCATCCATTGGGGTGACCGATACCGTTTCACCGTGGCTGAAACCGGAGACACAGTCTTTTGTACGGACTGTTACAGCTAAATCAGTGGTATTGCTAAAGAATTCAATGAATTTATTGCCTCTGAACAAATCAAAAATAAAATCCATTGCCGTAATAGGTCCGCGTGCTAACGAAGTATTGCTCGACTGGTACAGCGGAACACCGCCTTATGTAGTCACTATCCTGCAGGGAATTAAAAATGCGGTTGGCAGCGAAGTGGAGGTTTTCTATGCAGCATCCGATGAAATGGACAAAGCAACTATTGCTGCCCGTAAGGCGGATATAGCTATCGTATGTGTGGGAAATCATCCATATGGCACCGATGCACGCTGGATGGTATCCCCTGTTCCGAGTGATGGCCGCGAAGGAGTGGATCGCAAAGCCATCACGCTGGAACAGGAGGATCTGGTAAAAGTGGTGACACAGGCTAACCCAAGGACAGTGATGGTGCTGGTAAGCAATTTCCCGTTTGCTATCAACTGGTCACAGGAAAATGTGCCGGCTATCCTGCATGTGACGAATAACAGCCAGGAACTGGGCAACGGGCTGACCGATGTACTCTTTGGAAAGGTAAATCCTGCCGGACGTACCACACAAACCTGGGTAAAAAGCATTACCGACCTGCCACCTATGATGGATTACAATATCCGCCATGGTCGCACATACCAGTATTTCAAAGGGAAACCACTTTACCCGTTTGGGTTTGGATTAAGTTACACCACCTTCAAGTATTCAGCTTTAAAAACATCGAAACCAGTACTTACCGATTCTACGATCGTGTCTGTTCAGGTAACAAATACCGGCAATAGGGATGGCGAAGAAGTAGTTCAGCTTTATGTTGCCTATCCGGGTTCAGCCGTGGAACGTCCGATCAAACAACTGAAAGGATTTAAACGGGTATTTATTCCTGCGTGGAAAACAATAACGGTGGATATTGCGTTGAAAGCGGAGGATCTGGCTTATTGGAATGTGGAGAAACATGCGTTTATCGTTGAAAAAGGAAATGTGAAGGTAATGGTGGGGAGTTCATCGCAAGATATAAGATTGTCCAATACATTTCGTGTTCAGTAGAATCTAAGGATAGATGAAAAGTAAGATTGAAGAATTAGAAAATCGTGGATATATTGCAAATGGAATTGAGCAAAATTATCCGGATGCCTCTTTTGAGCAGCGAAAGAAATTATTAAAAAGTAAGGACTCTTGTGAAAGAACACTTGGTGCAAGATTGTTAGAAAACTATCATGATTTAAGAGCCATAGATAGTTTAATTGACGCTTTTATAAAGGAGAAAAAGCTCTATACAAAAATTGAAATAAGTAATTCACTTGTTTCATATGGCAAAGATGCTGTGATCCCGTTGATTCAGTTGCTTGGGAAAATCGGGAATAACCAGCATACTTCAATTCCTGAAACAGAGTTTAAAAAGAAAAGCTATCCTTTGCCACGGGACATTGCAGCAAGGACAATAATCAGGATTGGAACAGTGGTACTGCCTGACCTGGTAAATGCTTTAAAGAGCAAGGATGAGAGTTTGTTAAGCGAATTGATAGATGCGATCGGCTATATTTGTTTTTATAATCCTCAATCCAACCTGTTCGGGGAACTCAAAGATTGTTTTTATCGAAACGAAAAGAATGAATTGATAAAATGGAAGCTGTTCAGGGCAATGAGTGCATTCCCTGAAGGCAGATTATTCCTCAGCGGGCAAAAAGAGAATAGTGGCCGTTTAAAATGCGAAATTGAACGTAGTTTAATCTTGCTGGGAAAGCACATAACCACTAAAGCGGGATAAGAAAGTGAAGAACCCCCGACCCCTAAAGGGGAGGAAGAAATGTAAGAACCCCTAACCCCTAAAGGGGGATAAGATAAGAAAAGAAAGGGAAATTAATATACGAACAAAGGGAAAAATTAAATATAAATAAAACAGTACTAAAACTATATTCCCATGATAAGCTTGGTTTCTTGTCCCCCTTTAGGGGTTAGGGGTTGTTATCTTAATCTTCATACCATGAAAAAATTTTTTATTCACGTTATTCACTTTTTGCCTGTCTTGTTATTGGCAGCTTTTATTTCTACCCAGTCCCTTGCGGCTCAACAGAAGCGTATCCTTGGTGATCCCGTGGATGTAAGCCTTGACTTTAAGGATTTCCACAACACGTTTTTCTTTGCTGATAAACTGGCTACATTCGACCCGGCTACTGCAAAAGGAACGATCAGCTGGAAACGCAGTTCGCTGTATACCCGTCAGGCATTTGATGTGAATACCATCCTGCCACAGGACCTGACCATGCTTGATTTCCCGGGTGCAGCCTATCAGCAGAATCCTGAATTGAGTTTTACTGTGGACTTTATTACCCCAAGGACGCTCCGTATCAGGATGCTCACCACTCCGGTACAGCCAAAACCTTTCGATTCACCCATGCTGGTCAAAGAACCCGGTATAGATACTTCGTGGAAATACACCAAAAGCAAAACAGGGCATATCTATCAGAGTGCATTCGGGAAACTGCTGATAGAAGAAAACCCTTTCCGCATTATGCTGATGGATGCAGCGGGCAAACTGCTGACAGATACCCGTCGATGGAAGGATAATGACTCAACCCAGGTAAAGATACTGCCGTTCAACTTTATCAAAAAAGGCGTGGATAACAGCCGTGAGATAAACCCGGTATTCTCGCTTTCACCGAATGAAAAGATCTTCGGGTGCGGAGAGTCGTTTACTAAACTTGACAAACGCGGACAAAAGATAAACCTGTTCGTTACTGATCCGCAGGGACCTGAAACGGATATGATGTACAAACCGATTCCGTTCTTTATGAGCAACCGGGGATATGGCATGTTTATGCATACTTCTGCACCTGTTACCTGTGATTTTGGAAATACCTATGTGGGGGCCAACAAACTCTTTATGGGTGATGAATCACTGGATTTGTTCGTTTTCATCGGTGAACCGAAAGATATCCTGAACGAATATACCGAAATAACAGGGAAAGCTTCCATGCCTCCGCTATGGTCGTTTGGCACCTGGATGAGCCGTATCACCTATTTCGAACAAAAAGAAGGATATGAAGTGGCGGCTAAGTTGCGGGAGAATAAGATACCTGCTGATGTGATCCATTTTGATACCGGATGGTTTGAGACTGACTGGCAGTGTGATTACAAGTTTTCGCCATCACGTTTCAGTGATCCGCAAAAGATGATCAACGACCTGAAAAAAGACGGTTTTCATATTTCCCTGTGGCAACTGACTTATTTTACGCCAAAGAATAAGTTCTTCCACGAGATCATCGACAAGAACCTGAACATTAAAAATAGCAAAGGGGAAATGCCGTACGAAGATGCAGTCCTCGACTTTTCAAACCCGAATACGGTGAAATGGTACCAGGATAAACTTGCCGGATTATTGAAAATGGGAGTGGGCGCTATCAAGGTTGACTTTGGTGAAGCAGCCCCATTAGAAGGTATGTATGCTTCCGGACGAGGCGGCTGGTATGAACATAACCTCTATCCGTTGCGCTACAACAAAGCGGTGGCGGATATAACGAAACAAACTACCGGGGATAATATTATCTGGGCACGCAGTGCATGGGCCGGCAGCCAGCGGTATCCACTCCATTGGGGTGGTGATGCTGCCAATACCGATATAGGCATGGAATCGGAACTACGTGGAGGCTTATCATTCGGATTAAGCGGGTTTTCTTTCTGGAGTCATGATATTGGAGGCTTTGTAGTTTCTTCCCCGGAAGACCTGTACCGTAGGTGGTTGCCTATGGGTTTCCTGAGTTCACACAGCCGGGCACATGGTGCACCTCCCAAAGAACCGTGGTTGTATAATAAAAGCTTTGTGAAAGCATTCCGCGAGTCGGCAGAAATGAAATATAAACTGATGCCGTATGTCTATGCCCAGGCTAAAAACTGTACTGAAAAAGGATTGCCCATGGTACGTGCCTTGTTTATTGAATTTCCGAATGATCCGGGTGCATGGCTGGTAGACGACCAGTACCTGTTTGGTTCGGATATCCTGGTAGCCCCCATGATGCAAAGCGGCACAGGACGTCAGGTGTATCTGCCCGGAGGAAGCTGGATTGACTATCAATCAGGGAAAACCTATAATGCCGGTTGGAACAGGATCGAAACAGGTGAGATACCATGTGTTATCCTTGTACGTGATGGAGCAGTTATCCCACTTGCTAAACTTGCACAATCAACCGATAAAATCGACTGGAAGAACATTGAATTAAAAGTCTACGGCAATTCATCTAGCGCTAATGGGCTGGTATGTTTGCCTACGGATAATAAACTGGTGGAAGTATCGGTTGTGAAAAAAGGGACTGGGTATCAGATTGACAAAGGATTGATTTCAGGAGTAAATTATCAGGTGAAATAAGTTCTTTCTTTTTGAATTGACACATACTGGAAAGTTATTCATTGAGTAATTTCTAATCAAGATACGCATGAAATTAAAAATCTATATTCTTCTGCTTCTTACTCTGACCATTACAGCCTCAGCACAATTGTCGATGCCAAAAGTATTCAGCAGCCACATGGTTTTGCAACGTGACATGGAAATTCCGGTATGGGGAAATGCTGTCCCGGGTTCTGAAGTACAGGTTCAATTTGACAATAATGTTATTAAAGGGTTGGCGGATGAAACGGGCAAATGGATGGTGCATTTACCCCAATGTAAGGCAGGTGGGCCGTTCAGACTGATCGTATTCCTCTCTGAAAAACCTGATCAGAGAATTGAATACGATAATATCCTGATCGGTGATGTATGGCTGGCCTCCGGACAATCTAACATGGAATTGCAGGTACAGCAGGCAAGGGATGCGAAAGAAGAAATAAAACAGGCATACTATCCCGATATCCGTATTTTCAATGTCCCTCACCAGAAAAGTGTAAAACCTGAATCCGATATAACCGGAGGCACCTGGCAGGTATGTGATTCTTTGAATGTAAAAACAGCATCAGCAGTAGCTTATTATTTTGCCCGTAAATTGCACAACGATATACACGTACCCATTGGGATACTCCAAACTACCTGGGGTGGCTCACCCGTGGAGGCATGGACCAGCAGGGAGATGTTGCTGAGCTCGGCTGTTTCACGAAGCGCAGTACTTAAAAATGATGCGGTTACTCCTGCTGATTTTGTAAAAGACAGCCTGGACTTAATCCGCTTTTGGGATATCGTGTATCATCCGAAAAACCAAACGGATAAAATAATCATACAACCCTCCTTTGATGATTCAGGCTGGGCGGAACTGGATATGCCCAGAACCTTTCCTGCATGGGGAATACCTGCCTACGAAGGTATCGTATGGTTGCGAAAGACAATCGACATCCCGGATAATATCAATTTAAAAAACATGACATTGAATCTTGGGCATCCGGAGATGAATTATTCGCTTTATGTCAATGGGAAAGAGATCTGTAAAACTGTGTGGAATGCTAACCCCATCCATTCATATACAATTCCTGCTGAGTTTATCCATCAGGGTAAAAACACAATCTCAGTTCGCATAGCAGTACTCTGGGGTGGTGGTGGATTTAATCCTCCGGCAGGGGAAATGTATCTTTCCGATGGGAATACAAAACTAAGCATTGCAGGGAACTGGAAGTACAGGAAAGAACTTGAACCGGCAGTTCCTACGATTCACAATTACCATTATTACCCGGGCTTTTTATTTAATGCCATGATCAATCCGGTTATCCCGTATGGATTGAAAGGGTTTATCTGGTATCATGGGGAAGCGAATGACTCGCTGGCATACAAGTATCGTACCCTGTTCCCCCTGTTGATTACCGATTGGAGAATACGATGGCAACAAGGGTATCTGCCCTTCCTGTATATCCAGTTGCCGAATTATAAGAAGCGGCAACAAGAACCGATGGAAAGCGAATGGGCTGAATTGCGGGAAGCACAGACAATGGCTTTAACCCAGCCCAATACGGGTATGGTTTGCACCATTGACCTCGGGGAAGCAGAAAGTATCCATCCTCTGAATAAACAGGATGTTGGTTTCCGGTTGGCATTACAGGCAGAGAAAACAGCTTATGGGAAGAATATACTTGCTTCAGGCCCAATGTTAAGCAGTTATCATATTGAAAGCAGTTCTATCCGGATACGTTTTACAGAAACAGGCACGGGACTTAAAACCACCAATAACCTATTACCACAGGAGTTCACTATTGCAGGTCCGGATAAGCAATTTTACAATGCAAAGGCACAGATACAAAAGAACGAAATAATAGTTACATCTGATAGAGTGATCAACCCGGTAGCTGTAAGGTATGCCTGGAGTGATAACCCCGATTGCAACACGGTTAATGCAGAAGGATTCCCGGTGATCCCGTTTCGTACAGATACGTGGAAAGGGATAACTGAAAAGTAAATCACATGATCATGCTAAAAGAGCAATTCTTTCATTTATATAATAGCTACCTATTTAGAATGCCTGATATTTTAAAATAGGACACAATCTTGAGTTCTAAAATGGGAAAATACATTTTAAATCTGTAATATATAAATGAATAATCAGAGAATTAACTCCATCTTTTGTCACTTAATGTTCACGTGTTTATGATGATAATCATTTAAAATGAAATTTGACAATTAAATGAAAACGAGTAAAATTAAAATTTTGTTATTCATTGCAATTCCTATCTTTTTTTGCTTTGTAATGGATGCTCAGGAATTGTATGTTGGAGCCAATTATCATCCCCATGATGATAAGAATCTTGAAAAAGTAAAAAGCGACATTCAATTAATGAAAGCTGCCGGATTTAATTCTGTGCGTATGGGGCATTTGGCCTGGGACAGTTACGAACCTTCGGAAGGACAATTTGACTTTGAATGGTTTGATAAAGTAATGGATATGATGAACGATGCCGGAATTAAAGTAATTCTGGATATTGCTGTACGACCTGCACCCATGTGGTTGCACCATAAATATCCATCAATTAACGTTGTGGATAAAAATGGCGATGTTCAGTATCCGAACCATCGTTATATGGATGATGTTGGCGATCCAATGTATCAACAATATGCCCTGCGGTATGCTGATGCCATTACAAAACGGTATGCAAAACACAAGGCTTTAATGGCTTTCGGTGTAGATAATGAGTCAGGTGACGGCCCTATTTCTTATTCAGAAACGGTTAAACAACGATTCATCGTTTGGTTGAAGAATAAATATTCAAACCTTGATAATTTAAACATGGCATGGGCAACCCAACGCTGGTCAAGAAGATTTAATCAATTTGAAGAAATAGGCCTACCTGTTGCAGCTTACACCAATGATGTCCCTGAGAGGATGCTCGATTTCAGACGTTTTGTATCTGATGAAGTCAATCAGTTCCTTCTTAAAATAATTTATAAGGTAAACACAAATGCACCGAACGCTTTGGTAAACACAAATGCCTGGTATTACAGTCCATTGAAATATTTTGATTATTCAGAAATTGCATATTCAGGCAAAATGACACGTGAAGGTTGCGGCTTTTATCCGGGAAATTCTTTAACGACCAATTGGGGTGTAATGAATTCCTTGTTTGGAATTTCACGTATTCAATTTGAAAGTACAAACCCTTTCTGGTGTAGCGAATTTACTACCATGACAGCTGTACCAAATTCTATCCGTAAGTCAGCATACGCCACGTTGATGTATGGCAACCAAATGGTTTGCGGATGGACATGGCAAAGTATGCACTCCGGAGAAGAACAGTATCTGGAGGGAATGCTTGATTGGGACGGAATACCAAACCGTAAATATGATGAATATAAAAAAATAGCAACGGAATTTAAGAAAATAGGGAAATACTTTCCTTATAAAGTTCAGTCTGAAGTAGGTTTGGCCTTTTCTTTTCCCAGCCAGATAGCAAGCAGTTCTTTCCCTGAGCAACAGGAAAACCAACTACAGGCATGTTTTAATTTATTCTACTACCGCAATATGGATGCAAGGGTGGTGGAAATCAGCAAAAGTCCCATGAAATACAAACTGTTGATTGTACCCGGTGTAACAGTCATGGATGAAATAACAGCCACCAAAATACGTGACTTTGTCAGAAATGGAGGAACTGTTATTATGACAAGCAATTCGGCTGTCGTTGATGAAACAGGAAAAGTATTTGCATCTACTCACCCGGGTCGTTTAAGCGATGTGTTTGGAATACGGGTTGCAGGTTTTGAAGAAACTGAAGCACTAAACGAACTAACCAGAAAATCATTGAAAGGCAATAAAATTGAACTAACTTACAAAGGAAAGTCAATTTCCTCAGAATCACTAAGGTTTGATGTAATTGAATCCAAAGGTGCTGAAATCCTTGGTAGTATAACCAGTTTAGACAAAGATTACCCGATTGTTTCTTCAAATAGATACGGCAAAGGAAGAGCAATTTATATTGGTCTTCCTGCAAAAGGAGAGATACTTGATCCCTTGGTGGATGAGTTAATTGCAGAATTATCCCTGAATAAAGGTCCCGAAGTGCCAGTAGGTGTAATGGCCCGACAAATTGATAAGAACCATTTCTTATATCTTAATGTAAGCAATGAATCCAAAGAGATTAAAATGAAAGATAAATCAAGAAGCGTACTTTTTGATAAAGATTATAATGGCAATTTTACAATCAAACCTTTTGAACCGGAATTTATAGAAATAAGGTAGTATTTTATTTGGTCATGTTGACAGAAAATACCAAAAACAAAAAGGATTATCTGCATAAACAAGATTAAATTAACAATATGTAAATTGCAAATTCAAAATGAACGATTCCATTGGTATTGGCATTTTCTCTATTGTACTAATATATTGATGGGAAAACTCAGAATATTCAACGACCAGCCAAACCGGAATCAACAAAGAGGCAATATACTGCATATTATGATTTGGCTGATGTTGTCATTATAGTAGGATAAGCTATTAGGGTTTAGTGATGCAAAACAATAATAACAAATAAGATAGTATGATTAAGTATTTTTTGTGTAGTATAATTCTTTTCGTTAGTTCAATCGGCTTTAACAATGCTCAGATAAAAGCTCCTGAATCTTTTGGTCCTGTACCTACTGAAAATCAGATGAGATGGCAGGAAATGGAGTCTTATGCTTTTGTCCATTTTTCATTAAATACATACACGGACCAGTCGTGGGGATTTGGGAATGAAGATGTCAAACTATTCAATCCTAAAGAATCTGATTGCCGCCAATGGGCACTTATTTGCAAAGAAGCAGGTATGAAGGGAATTATCATAACTGCAAAGCACCATTGTGGTTTTTGCCTGTGGCCTTCTAAATATACGGAGTATTCTGTAAAAAATGCTCCATGGAAAAACGGGAAAGGGGATATGGTTCGCGAAATGGCTGATGCCTGCAAAGAATACGGCCTGAAAATGGGAATCTATCTATCGCCATGGGACAGAAACAGTCCGGATTACGGAAAACCCGAATATATCGCTTACTTCAGGAATCAACTCACTGAACTACTTACTAATTATGGACCAATTTTTGAAGTGTGGTTCGATGGAGCCAACGGGGGTGATGGGTATTACGGCGGAGCCAATGAAACACGTAAAATTGATCGTACAACCTATTATGACTGGAAGAATACATACGCACTGATCCGTAAGTTACAGCCCAATATCGTCATATGGAACGATGGGGGTGAAAGGGGCGATCTACGTTGGGTTGGAACCGAAGAAGGCTTTGTTGGTGAAACAAACTGGAGTTTATTGAATGCCACTGGCGAAGTGCCCTGGAATATGTTACATTTTGGCCTGGAGAACGGGAATGCATGGGTGCCTGCCGAAGTAAATACTTCCATCAGACCTGAATGGTTTTATCATCCGAGTGAAGATAGTAAAGTAAAAACAGTTCCTGAATTGATGGATCTTTACTATAACTCTATTGGACGCAACGGCTCCTTGTTGCTCAACTTCCCGATTATGCCCAATGGGCTTATCCATCCGAACGACGAAAAAGCAGCTCTTGAATTTGCCAAAGCTGTGAAGGAATCATTTGCAGTAAATCTCGCAGAAAAAAAGAAAGCAGAAGCCTCCAATGTCCGTGGAAATGAAAAAGGATTTGGTGCAAATATGGCAATCGATAATAATAAAGATACGTATTGGGCCACTGATGACAATGTAACAAAAGCTTCGCTGACAATAGATTTAGGAAAAACAACTTTGTTCAACCGTTTTCTTGTTCAGGAATATATACGTTTGGGACAACACGTTAAAGCCTTCACTTTGGAAGCGCTTGTTGATGGGAATTGGACAGAAGTGGCAAAAGCAACAACTATAGGGTATAAACGTATCCTTCGTTTCCCGGGTATGAAGGCAACCAAGGTACGTTTCAACATCATTGATTCTAAAAGTAGCCCAGTCATTTCCAATATCGGGATTTATAATGCACCTGTATTCCTGAACCTTCCATCTATAGCCAGAAACCAATCCGGTGAAATAAGTATCTCCACTGATGACATAGGACCTTTTTTCTACTACACATTAGATGGTAGTGAGCCAACACGGAATTCCAAAAGATATAACGGGCCTGTTCAAACAGCTGGAAAGGTAGAAGTTAAGGCTATTGCTTACGACCCGGCTTCAGGTAAAAATAGTCCGGTATGTCATGAAAAATTTGATATTTGTAAAAAAAACTGGAAGGTTATAAGTACAGATGATGAAAAAGCGTATACAATTTTAGATGGAAACCCATTGACGGTATGGCATCAAAGTGGTGAAAATAAAATGCCAGTGGACCTGGTCATCGATTTAGGGAATGCATATAATCTATGTGGTTTAAAATACCTTCCGGATCAGAGTAAATGGAGCTCCGGCATTATAACCAACTATCAATTTTCAGTTTCTACCGACAACAAAGAGTGGAAATTAGTGAGCGAAGGTGAATTTTCCAACATCAAAAATAACCCTTTGTGGCAAATCAAAAAGTTTGTCACCGAAAAGGCACGCTATATTAAGTTAAGATCTTTGAAAAATACAGAAGGGAACAATATTACCGGATATGCTGAAGTGGATGTGATTACAAACTAATTTGCGTAATAGAAGTGATTAAAACTAAAGCAAAATTAGTCAGAGTCTCGCTTAATTGAATAAGAAGAATATATGTTGAAGATTCAAGGTGTTTTTGATGAAACTACTGACAATCTAAATCCGATTTATGAAAAATGACAATTAAATTGACGAATATAATCAAAATATAAAATATGAAAACAAAACATTTATTTGCCATTCTTGGATCTCTGTTTATAGGGAGTTTATTGGCTCAAAGTAATTCTAACATGAACCTTGCTTTACAGGATCGGGTAATCAGTGCGGACTTCAATAAAGTAAAAGGACCACTCAATACCATGTTTAAGGAATGCATCGGGGCAGGTAGGGCTAACGAAGGGTTACGGGCAGACTGGCAGCAACAACTGGCGTATGTAAAGAAAGAATGTGATTTTAAATATATCCGCATGCATGGCCTGTTAACTGATGATATGTGCGTTTATCGGGAGGATAAAAACGGCAAACCGGAATATAGTTTCCAGTATATTGATAAATTGTTCGATTTTCTTCAAAGTATCGGGATAAAGCCATTCGTAGAATTGGGATTTATGCCATCAGCACTGGCGAGTGGCACCCAGACTATATTCTGGTGGCGGGGAAATGTAACTCCTCCGAAGGATTACGCGAAATGGGAAGAGCTGATTCGTCAACTAACCCTTCATTTCACCGAACGTTATGGGGCAAGTGAAGTAAAGACCTGGTATTTCGAGGTGTGGAACGAACCTAATTTGTCTCCCGGCTTTTGGTCCGGTACACAAGCAGACTACTTCAAATTGTATAAGTATTCGGCAAATGCCATCAAAAGTGTAAACAAAGAGTACCGTGTAGGAGGCCCTGCTACTGCCGGAGCTGCCTGGGTGCCTGAAATGATTGCTTTTTGCAGTAAAAACAATGTTCCTCTGGACTTTATCAGCACTCATTCATATGGAGTAAAACAAGGCTACCTTGATGAATATGGAAATTCAGGCACTGTGTTGAGCAAAGATCCAATGTCTGTTAGCGGTGATGTCCTGAATTCCCACAAGCAAATAGCAGCTTCTTCTATGCCTGACCTGCAACTGCACTATACCGAATGGAGTTCATCATACACACCAGCTGATCCAATACACGACAGCTATCATCAGGCAGCTTATATCCTTGAGAAAATAAAACAGGTTGGCAATGTAGCCAATTCCATGTCCTATTGGGTATTTACCGATATCTTTGAAGAATCAGGTCCACGTTTTACCCCTTTTCATGGTGGTTTTGGGCTGTTGAATACCCAGGGTATCAATAAGCCTTCTTTTTACTCGTACCAGTTTATGAATAGGTTGGGGAACAACGAACTAAAGAATACAGATACCAGTTCATGGGTGTGTAAAAATACAACAGGCAATGTCGAAGTGCTTTTATGGGATTTCACCAACACTCATCCGGGAGATTCGGTAAACAATCAGGTCTATTATGTCCGTGATTTACCTGCTAACCGGAAAGGGAAAGTAACGGTGAATATATCAGGTATTCCTAGGGGAACTTATACTCTTGAAGTCTATAAAGTGGGTTATCATGCCAATGATGCGTACTCAACTTATCTGGCGATGAATAAGCCTCATGATCTTACAAAGCAACAGGTGGCACAAATAAAGAAACAAAATGATGGTTCGCCGTTTTCCAGTCAATCCATACAGGTTAAGGGGAATGGCGTATTTAGTAAGACCCTTGAACTGCGCGAAAATGATGTTTATTTTTTAAACCTGGTAAAACAATAACTCATTGTTGAGTAGATGGAACTATATAATGTCTAATTTTTTCGAAACTTTATTAGTCCCTATGTTTGTAATATGAAATAAAATGCAGGTAAAATTGCATAAGTCACAAGAGTATTATATTTTTGAGAAACTAAACTTAAAATTTAAAACTCAATGACTTATGCAAACACAAAGAAA